>Ga0208964_1000024_pt1 | contig 88422 bp, 83 predicted proteins | sample AOAMet1_08_M0_20_2_FD_188227 | JGI IMG/M metagenome (GOLD analysis project Ga0208964, IMG submission 188227) | Ammonia-oxidizing marine microbial communities from Monterey Bay, California, USA - CAN11_08_M0_20 (SPAdes) | ecosystem: Environmental > Aquatic > Marine > Intertidal zone | place... | reverse complement strand
CAGCAAGACTTTCCAGCGTGACGCCTTCTAAGGCACCAATGACCTGTTCCGCTGTCCAACTTGAATCAAGAAGTTCATCCTTCGATCGCTGGTAGCTTTGAAGGAACGGCTTGTTCTTCAGGGAGTTTGCAAGATCCTTGATTAACTCACCTTTCACAACATTGAAACGATCTTCCTTGATCTCCAGATTCATCAAGCGGGTTAACACTTCTTCAAGCAGCACAAGTTGTTTGTCATTATAACCGCCGACCGAGACTCTAAAGCCCCTCGGCGGAGCAGCGATCTGGTAACTGACCCCCGCCAGCAGCGCGGGGTAAGCAAGCGCATTCAGATCATCCTGAACAAGCATGCTATACAACTGGGCCTGCGCCGCGTCAGCAAGGGCAATGAATCCACCATCGTTACGAAGACTGACATGAATCACTGCCCGGGGCACATTGAATTCCAGATCCGTGTCCATGTAGAGCTCAAGCCCCTTGTCCGCTATCACTGGCTTCGGGCCTAGTGCGTCGCCTTGTGCCAGGTCTAGCGACTCTGGCAAAAACGGGTTCAACTTAGGCAATTCCAACATACTAGAATCAACCGTCGCCACTGAGATCTCACCAAGCTTAAGGTCGTATGACACACCAAACCACGCCTCCGTGGATTCGCCTTTGTAGCCTGGAGATGACAGCGTCATCAATACGTTGTCTCTGGTTAGTAGCGTCAGGAAGGACCTGATCAGCGAAGCATCAAATTCCTCCATCAGGTAGGGTGCTACCAGAAGATCTTCCGCCGGATAGTGCTGCAATGCCGGGGCAATCGATCTGACAGCGTTCATGGCGCTCGATTTCTCACTGAAACGAAATGCGAGCTGGGCAACTGTTGCCTGCTCTTGGTAGATCCACTCTTCGATCTGTCCGTCTTTCAGCAGATTCAGATAGGCGAACAGGTATGCGCTGATTTCATCCACGTGGGCTGCCCCAGCTTCGGTCAGGCTGATATTGACCGCCATGACGCTATTGTCCTTATCCACTTGCGACTCTCCAGCCGACAAACCCTTTATCCAGCCCTTTTCATTAAGTAACGCGTGCAGGCTTCCACCACCTTCATGGCCAAGCAGGTTTGAGATGTACTGAACTGGCTTTTTTCGATAATACGTCTGAATTGACGGCATCGGGAAAGCGTAACCAACCCGGTACTCATCTTTTAAGTTGTCGAATACGAGTGTCGCAGGCAACTGGCCCTCCGCATAAATGGGCTTGTTGATCTTTGATGCTTCAAGGCGCCTATTCTTAATGGGCAGGAATGTTTCAGTGACCCATGGCTGCATCTCATCCAGGGTCTCGTTGCTCAGCACAACCAGCGCCATCTGGTTAGCAGAATAGTTCTCCTCGAAAAAAGTCAGCAGGGCGCCGTGCACGTCACCCTTTAACGTTTCCAGGCTACCGATACTGAATTTTGAAACCGGGTGCTCCGGGTTCGACGCCACTTTCTGGACAACATATGATCGCCAGCCGTCATCCTTCACCTGCATCTGGTACTCAGAGTTCACTGCATTCTTTTCACGATCTACGTATTCCTTCTCTAGCAGCGGCGAGATAAAGAACTGGGCGAAGCGGTCCAAACCTTCATGAAACGCTTCCGGCTGAATATCAAAAAAGTAGTTGGTGTGGTCAGGCGCGGTATAAGCGTTTGAACTGCCCCCATGTGCCTTGACAAAACTAAAGTATCCATCCGCTTCCGGGTACTTTTCCGTTCCAATAAACAGCATGTGCTCCAGAAAATGTGCCAGGCCCAATCGTTCTGATGGATCATTAAAGCTGCCACGAAAAGCGGTCAGTGAAGCCGCCGCTTTATCTGCTTTCTGGTCCGATATCAGGACGACCTTAAGGCCGTTCACAAGTTCCAGGTAGCGGTAATCACGGGTGTCATTGGGGCTCTTTTCAATTTGCAGAACCGACGGGATTGAAGACTTGCTTGGACTGTCTTCCGCAACCTGAGTGGATTCGCATGACACAAGGAGAAGGGCGATCGGAGCCAAAAAAAACCAAGGAGCCTGAAACTTCATAGAGTAGATCCTAAACACGGAGCGCGTATCATAAAGCACCTCAGGCATTCGAGATACTAAACCTGAAACTTGCCCAACCATTTTGGAAATGTCTACCTAACCACAGCCAATGTTTAACCTGGCGGTTGAACAAACTGGCTTTGCACTCTAACCTTAGTGCACGATTGATCACGGAAAAACAAGAAATGGCAAAGAAAGCAGCTTGGTATTACTTCAGAAAGGGATGAACTACCTGCACCAGAGCATCCAAGTTTTTGGAAGCCAGCAAAATCGAGATCCTTGACACCGTCATGGCCAGCAAAAAACTGCAGGCATCTGACGCTAAAGCACTGCTAAAAGACGCATCTAGGCTAGTCGCCATGAAAGGCAAGAAAGTACAAGAGTTCGATATTTCATCTAAAGTAGGAAGCGATGCTGTCGAATCAATGCTCGGCCCAACAGGCAATATGCGCGCACCAACCATCAAGGTAGGCGATACTTACCTGGTAGGCTTCAATGAAGAAATTTTCGCCTCGGAGTTTGGTTAGTCGAGCAACAGAGAAAGCTTAGCTTACTTGCGTGGATGAGGTTCAAGAACTGACCCTTGTATATACAAACTAGTTACTTAAGCTTGACTCACTCAATGTTAACCCGCTTTCACATGAACCGAACTGTCGCTGCATTGATCCTGAGCTCCTGCGTGACGGCCTGCGGCGGTGGCGGTGGCGGTAGTGGCTCAACGCCCGCTCCCGAACCACCAGCTAGCAACCCTGACTTGGAACCGACTACCCTGGTACTTCTGGATTCAGTTCCCGGTCCCGGTGTCACCAATGTGGAGCCCGGGCAATTAACGTCTAGTTTCGCCCATCGTGGCTATTCAGATCTTAGCCTTGAACTCAGCAGTGATTGCAGCGGTTTTGTAGGCACCACTATACGCCGCGACCTGTTCGACCTTTCTGTCGCCGATTTCGATCAGCTATTGGATCACAAGATAAAGTGTAATCTTGAAGAAAGCTCGTCTTATACCATTACCGCAATCGGCACTCGCAGCAATGACGGAGAATTCACCTCGGAGTTGGTTATTTCTAGCGGCGTGACCAATCCTGCAGGCCTCACCGTGATCAATGAATTCATCCAGCCAAGAGACACCGTCAACGATATGTTCATTGGCTATATCGATGGCGCTTTCTTTGAAGACCTTGACCTGCCCTCCGGAATCGAATCTCTGGTCCGTGGCCTTGTCCTTGAAATCGCTGAAGCAAACTGGGGTAATCTGGTGGACCCGGATGCTCTCTACGATGTCACCTCGCAGCGGGTCAGCTACCTTTCACGACACCCGGATGGATCGCCTTCCGCTGAACTAACCGCTGCGATTACCTTTCCTGTCATCGCATCAGGCAACGATTTTGCTACCAGGGATCGCGCGATCATTCTGGCTCACGCTACCGGAAGCACGCCCGGGGACCTGGATAATACCGATGCCTGGTACATTCTGGCGAACTTGTTCGCGTCTCGCGGATACCTTGTTATCGCACCGGACAACTACGGTCGAGGAGGCACTGGGACTGAGCCGGAAACCTACCTAATGGCAAACAGAACAGGACTAAATATCCTCGATCTGGTGAACCAGGTGCTGGAAGAGACTGCCTATGATGAGGTCTACAACGGGTCTGATCTCGCCATTATCGGCTATTCCCAGGGCGGGCATAGTGCGATTGGGCTCCATCTGCTATTTGAAACCCAGGGGCCAGAAAACCTATCGATACGAGAAACCTATGCCGGGGGCGCTCCCCATAACCTGTACCAGACCGTACGGGGAGTAATGCAGCATCTGGATGGAAGCTGCGACGACGGCGCCTATTGTCAATACGTCGATGAAGACACTACTGTGCCGTTTGCGACCGATAGAATTTTACCGGGCTTCCTGCGCTACACAAATACCGGCCTGCTGCTTGAAGACGTGGTGACCGGTGAAGAAATTAATCCAGAGTTTGTCACCGCTTTCCTTGCTAACGACCCTGAGCTGGATAACTTTAAAGCAATGTTACAACTGAGTAGTTTTACGCAGATAGTGTCCGCAGGAGATAACTTTTCCGGCTCAAACGCACTGGTTCACCTCTACCATTCGCAATTCGACCGACTGGTGCCGTTCGCCAATACTTCAGAGCTGGCAGCGGTTCTTGAACCTGCAGTAACAGTCGACTTTCACGAGAACCGTTGCAATTCAGATGGCTACGAAGCTATCTTTAACCTCACGGACAAAGTGGGTGTCTTGCACACCCTTTGTGGGCTCTCTGTTCTGGACGACGCACTGGCAGATTTTAAGTAGCGCTTCTGAACTTTCGCCGCTAGTGGATTTCAGTCTGTCCTTTCCAGGCCTCCCGTAATTTTCCCATATTGAAACCCGGCTTTTGCGAAGCTTCAATGACAACACGCTCGCGGGCGATGATCTTTTTTGCCTCGTCAACGATAGCCTCTGCATCTTCTACGGGAACAACAACCGAACCATGCATATCAGCATGAATGAGGTTTGAATCACTGACTTCCATTCCATGGACATTAACGTCGCCCCCCCAATCAACCACGTTCACAAAGGCATGTGATGGGTTGATCATCCCCGCTAGCATTTGGAACTTCTCCTGACTATCAGGAATATCCCGTACGCTGCCATTCGTGACAACACCAAGACACCCCAGCCCGAAGTGAATATTGGTGTTCACCTCACCCCAGTGAGCGCCATACCCGGGCGTATCATCGACATCCTGGATAATCGCAATACTTGGCGTAGGACCACCTTCTGCAATGTAACTATAGTATCCATCAGCATCCATCCTTCTCGCCGGCTTATGAGCGGCCCTGATTCGGACGGTGCGGGCAAATCCAAGAATCGGAGGAAGCGAAGGTCTGACACAGACAAAGGGGCGAATGTTGAACCCCCGTGCACGCCGACCCGGATTTACGATTTCAAGCGCATTGCAGACGGTTGGCGTGTCCAGCGCCAGCAAGGCATTCCATATCTCTGGTGATAGCTCGGGTGATAGGCTAGTCATTGTTCCTCCTCAAATTCGCCAGGGGTCGGATATTCTTTAAATTGCAGTGCATCACCACCAATCATATCCCAGCTTGCCTTCGAGCCAACAAAGATATGACGTGCGAGAGTAACTTCCGGGTCATCGTTCAGGCAGCCGAGCGAAACCCCGTGAACCTCACCATTAAAAACCCCGCACAAGGTCGAACCACAGACTTTACAGAACTGCAGGCCCGCTGTTTCCTGGTTCACATATGACGTTAACAGTGCTTCACCTTTGGTCCACTTAAATGTACCCGGGTGCACCAGCGCATAAGCTGACCCGGCACCGCTAAACGCTTTCCGGCACCTGGAACAGTGGCAAGACCGGGCATCGAACACATCGCCCGAAACCTCAAAGGTCACTTCACCACAAAAACACTCTCCCGTAATCGCCATCTTTCTACCAGTTTTCTCGTTTCGGCACTGATTCTAACGTTTTTATCTGTGTAAACACTGGATGCTCCCCGTACAATTTAACTATGGCCACCTTACTGACTCCCGGCTCCGCACAGACGCCCTTCGGATCACCTCCGAGTGGCGTTCAAGAAAAGCCGTGACCGACTTGAAACACCTGTATATCAAAAACACCCACCGACCCGCTGGGCTCAGCCCTTCGCCGCGATGATGCCGACTAAACAACCTCAGTTTGTAAGACAATTCATGAGAGCGGAGTTCTTACGCTATTTGATCTCTGGCAGCCTCGCATTTATTTGCGATTTCAGCGTGTTGGTATTCTGCACTGAGATATTGGGCGCTCACTACCTCTATTCAAATATCGCCGGCTACGCTGTCGGGTTTCTCCTGTCCTATACAATTAATACAAAGTGGGTCTTTGAACACCGCAGATTCGATGACAATCGGGGCAGAGAGTTCACCTACTTCACCTTTATCGTTCTGACAGGCCTCGGCGTCAGCGAGCTGGTGATATGGCTTGCCACAGAATTTTTTGGGTTACCCTATATGGGGTCAAAAATAGTGTCGGTGTTTTTCTTGTTCCTGTTTAACTTCGCTGCTAAAAAGTGGTTATTGTTTTCGCCCACTCGCAACTAGTTGTAAGCTAATGCTGTTTCCCTAAGCTCAAGATCATCAACTTCGGGGGCTGAAAACTATTCGCCCCTTCGATTGCCTGTTCGCTAATCGCTGGAGCATCTCGGGTAATTGGTCAAACCCGATAACCGCATCTACCAACGGACTAATCCTGTCTTCTATCAACATGGTATATAGCTCGCGGTAGCAATCGTCGAATGGTTTCTCGTCCCTTCCCCGATAACCACCCATATGAACCCCAACGAGTGAATAGTTTTTTACCAACGCGTGATTCATGGGTGCACTGGGAATGCTCCCTGCCGCAAAACCAATGATCAGGTACCTTCCCTCCCACGCGACCAGCCTTCTGGCCATATCAAAATAATGAGCGCCGACCGGATCGTAGACAACATCCACACCCCGACCATCGGTCAATAACATCACTTTTTCGTAGAGATCCTCACTGTTGTAGTCCACCACTTCGTCTGCACCCATCTGCAGACAGGCATTTGTTTTCTCAGCGCCGCCCGCAGCTGCAACAACCCAGCAACCATGAATCTTTGCGAGCTCAACGGCAGCCGCTCCCACCCCACCAGCCGCCGCAAGCACCAGCACGGTCTCGCCCGCCTTAAGGTTTCCCCGAAGGTGCAACCCAAACCAGGCCGTTCCGTATGTCACATGTAGCGCGGCTGCTTTTACGGGATCTACCTCGTCATCTAGGCCTGTCGCTTGCCTACCCAGAATAAAGCATTCCTCTGCATAGCCTCCAAAGCCTTTATAGGCAGGCCCGATAATTCGATCACCTATCATATGGCCGGAGTTCTCTCCCGCTTCTATCACCCTGCCGACGGCATTCATTCCCGGCGTAAATGGGGCATCCAGTTTTACCTGATAACTGCCCTGGCACTGCAGGATGTCAGCAAAGTTAAGGTCAACGGCTTCGACTTCAATTCTGCAGACACCTTTCGGTGCGGTGGGCAACGTGACTTCTCCAATGCAAAGGTTCGTCCATGGATCACCCAACTCATTCATCTGCCAGGCTTTCATAATTTATCCTTCAATACTTGTTCATCAAAAAATGCCCATCGGGAAGTTGCCATTCTATTTGAGGCTGAATTTGTTGAGCTCATCGCCACGGCTGACAAAACCTTTCGACCCAATCATATCTTCCTGGGTCATACCTTCGAGTACATCGCTGTCATCGTCGACCATAGCAACGAATCTCTCTGCCTTAGGGTCACCCAACTCACCCAGCCTGCCAATGACCACCCCTTGCTGGGGCTTATTATCACGGCCGTAGAGCACCGTATAGGTCTCGATTGTCGCATCTCCGTTTGGTGATTCAGTAGAAGGCGTGTCCGGTGCATCGTCCAGAGTCCTCTGGTAGGAAGCAGGATCAGTGCGGCCCCAGTCGCCTTCAACGGGGTTCGTGGAGTAAATGCCGGCAGCATGCTTACTAAAGTAACCACCGTTAGCCGTCACAAGTCCATAGCTGCCCTTGTCCGCTCGAACCTTTTCAACCATTGCAGCAATGGAGTTCATCACATAGTTATTTCCAGCACCGCCATGGAAAGGCAGCCCACCAGTGATTGTCAGCGGTCTTGGATCATCAACAGACAGACCAAACGTATCTCTCGCCATCGCCACCGCACTGGGGAAGCAGGAATAGAAATCGATGTGTTCTATATTATCAATGCTGAGGTTCCCATTCGGGCCGGTATTTTCAAATACCTGCTCTGCCATCACCCGCATGGCTTCGCTCGAGTAATAATTCTGCCTGCCAAGAATACTTTTCTCTTTGGTATCCGAACATCCATGCAAAAAGATGAACTTGTCATCCGATATTCCGAGTTTCCTGGCGTGGTCAACCGAGGTAAGAAGCAGCGCGGCAGACTGGTTAATCTGGTTCATGGCGTTCATATACTTGGTATACGGCCAGGCCACGTAACGATTACTGTCTGTTGCCGTCGCAATCTCTTCCGCGCTACGCTGGACCGGATACCAAGCATGAGGGCTCTTAGCAGCGACCTCGGTAAACCGGGCAAACAGCTCACCCAGCCCTAACTGGTGTTCCTCAACGGAATGCCCCAACTGGTGTCGCCGCGCATTTTCGCTCATCGCATAGAAACCGGGTGCAAGCCAAAGGCCGTGCTGCTGCTCATGGAGCGTACTGAGCTCTGCATCTTCCACCAGGAATTTAGGGTCACCGGACGCTGCCTCCTGCCAGGATGGTTGTTCACCGGTCGTCTTAACAATTTTACGCGCAGTGGCCATGGCCTCTGCCCCCGCAAACAGCACAAACCGGGATTCGCCATTAGCAATGGCCTCGCTGTAACGATTCACCAGGTATTGCGGTCCATTGCCGCCATTGGGCATCAACCATTGACTTGCGCGGGTTGCGCCGATTCTATTCGCTAACGCCTCGGGAGAATTGCGGGTCGATTCCCGAAAACTCTTTACCATAACCAGCGAATCAAGGTCTGCAAGGCTAGCCTTTGAAATACCAGCATCCGCCGCCGCCTTGTAGACCGCCTGTTCCACCAGATCCAGCACAGAAGAACTATCAACATCAAACTCCCGTTCCGTCACCTGGCCAACACCTACCAACACCGGCATAGACTTCTCAACCATCAAACTTTTCCCACTCCAGAATCAGCATTAAGTATATCGCTGTAAATCAGAGAAGAATCTTTTTCCCTAAAAAAGACTCTTTACATACCGACGGTCGGTTTGCTAGAGTCTTCCCATGCCAAAACCACGCACACGGTCCGACTCCCGCAAAGAAGAATTTCTTGATCTTGCCGAGGAATTATTTGCCGATCTGGGTTACGAAAACACCTCTGTAGACCGCCTAATTTCCGGGCTCGGCGTCTCCAAGGGTGCCTTCTATCACCACTTCAGATCCAAGTCTGCTCTGCTTGACGCTGCGCTTGAGCGCTGGTTATTGGGTGCGGAAGCACACCTGAAAGAAGTTCTTGCAGGTAAAGCACCGGCCACTGAAAAGCTGCGGAACTTTATGCTGTCTCTGAACGGAGTTAAATCAGAAAACCGCGAGTCGTCATTACAAGTCGGAAAGTTTCTGCTACAGGACGCAAATGCCATACTACTGGGTCGTATGCGCTGCGCTGCGCGCAGCCGTTTAGTTCCCCTATTAACGACAATCATCGAACAGGGGGCTCTTGAAGGCGAATTTCAGCTCGAGAATCCGCAACTCGTCGCTCGAATCGTTTGGGATATCTGCGAGGCGATGGACGACGTATTGGGACGAACATTGATAGAAACAGGGGGTAAACGAATCGGGCCGGGCGAACTTTTGAACATCTACAACACCTATACGCGGGCAATCGAACGGGTCATTGGAGCACCAGAAAAGTCCCTGTACCTTGCAGATGACACAATATTTCAATCCTGGATCGAAGCGACTTCACGCAATGAGCTGGTTGGCGTATAGACAGCCATCTTGCCGATGTTTCCCGGAGTGCCTTGACCCTAAACTAATAATGAAAAGGATGAAGAACATGTTTCGATTGCTGCTGCTCTTATCTCTGACCTGGCCCGCAATTGCCTCTGAAGAACGCGCGCGGCAAGTCATCGACGAAATGGAACAGCTGTATCGCGGCGACTCCAGCGACGCCACCATGACGATGCAGGTGCAGACACCAAACTACAACCGAACACTAACAATGAGCAGTCAATCCTACGGCAAGGATTACGCGTTTTTTAGAATCCACGCCCCAAAAAAAGACCGCGGCGTTGCAACCCTGAAACGCGCTGAAGAGATGTGGAACTTCTTCCCCAAAATCAACAAAGTGATTAAGGTTCCACCGTCTATGATGATGGGATCCTGGATGGGCAGCGATTTCACTAATGACGACCTCGTAAAAGAAACACAACTCATCGATGCCTACTCGCTCGTCTTGCTCGAAACAGACAATCAGTACAAGGTTACCCTCACCCCTAAAGAACAAACCGTCACGGTCTGGGACAGGATCGAATACACCGTCTCAAAAGATCCATTATTGCCACTGTCACAAGCGTTCTTCGACGAAGATGGAGAAAAAATCCGCGAACTAACCTTCCGTGAACCCAAAGAGTACAACGGCAAACTGATGCCTTCTATTATGGAAATGAGGCCGCTCAATAAGGAAGGACATCTCACTCGCATTGTGTACGACGACATTAAGTTCAATGTGCCCGAAATCACCAAGGAGACCTTTTCACTCCGAAACCTGAAGTCACGGTTCTAGCCATGTTGACCTTCCAAATTGCCTTTCGGAACATCCTGCGACAAAAACGACGCTCACTTCTGACCGGTCTCAGTATGACCGGCGGCTACGTACTCTTCGTTCTTGGCTATTCGTTACTAGAGGGTAGCTACGGCAACATCATCGACATTTTCACCCTTGATAGTACCGGGCACATCCAGATTCACCAGGACGACTACCTGAATCGCCCAAAAATTTACAAGACCATCCAGGACCAGGAAGAGATAAAAGCGGCATTGACAGACAATCCCGAGATCAAAAGTTTTACACCTCGAGTTTTCTCTCCGGCTCTTGCCTATGCCGGGGACAAGACAGCGCCTTCACGAATCATTGGCATTGACCCAGTACTCGAACCCACTGTCTCTCGTCTGCTTCAGAAGGTCGCTCAGGGCACCTATTTTTCAACGTCACCCAATCCTGATGGATACTATGAAGCGATGATTGGCCGAGGCCTTCACATCAGACTGAAACTAGATGTGGGTGACGAACTCGTACTTATCTCTTCGGGCGCAGACGGATCGATTGCGAACGACATCTTTGTCGTCTCAGCGATCATTGGGAACAAAACCTCCTTCGACCGAATGGCTGTATATCTGCCACTGGTTGCTGCCCAGGAGTTCCTGTCGCTCGGCGATGATGTGCACGAGTATGCGCTACTGGTGAACGACAAAGATGCTAATGAAACAATTGCCAGCGGGCTGTCAGCACAGCTACCCGAGCTGACCGTTGCACCCTGGCAGGAAGTCGAGGCAACCTTTTATCGCACCATGCAAGCTGATAAGCAGGGCAATTATTTCTCGATGGCTCTGATTACTTTTATCGTTTTTATTGGCGTTCTTAATACCGTCTTGATGTCAGTACTTGAGAGAACCAGAGAGTTTGGCGTTTTGAGAGCGATCGGCAGTCGCCCCATGCAACTGGTTCGTCTGATTTCACTTGAAACATTTATCCTGGCTTTCATCAGTGTCATGGTGGGCTTTCTTCTTGTCCTGCCATTCGTTTACTGGTTTGCAGAAGTAGGCCTGCTAATGCCGGCGCCTATCGACATGGGCGGTATGGTGTTTCAGCACATGAAGGGTGAGATGTCGGCTCGTGTATTCTGGATACCTATGGCGTTTATCCTTGGCACTGCGGTACTCATCAGCATCCCACCGGGTTTACGAGCAGCCAGAATTCTTCCCAAAGAAGCGATGGGAAGTCACTGATGCTGATATTTAAACTGGCTTTTCGGAACCTCTTTCGTAACACACGAAGAACTGTCCTCACTTCGCTGCTCATCAGTTCCTCGCTGATCGTCCTGATCCTGGTGGACGGACTGATGCATGGAATGACGAACGTCATGGTAGGCGGGATTACACATACGTTGGAAGGCGAAGCCCAGGTGGCGCGAAAAGGTTTCCGGAATGACTTTGAGGTGGAATACACCATCGATGATCCAGCAAGCGTCATCAGCCAGCTCGAGGAAAACAAGACTCTGGAGGGTTTCGGACCAAGGGTTATTATTGGCGGCATGATCGCCTCCAGCTACAACACGACAGGTAGCCTGGTCTATGGCGTGGATGCCAAGCAGGAACTAAAAGTCAGCAGGATTTCAGAAGCGATTATTGAGGGTCAATACCTGTCCGGAGAACCCAGGGAGATCCTTATAGGCAAACCCATGGCTGAGTTGCTCGAGGTCGAACTGGGAGACCGGCTGATCATCACAGCGGCGACTGTCGATACCAACGAAATTACCCAGGAGCTATTTCGCCTGAGTGGTATTTTCGAATTCGGCCCCGAGGAAATGGACAAGAACCTGGTGTTCATCAATCTGGTCAAAGCCCAAAGCGTTCTTGGCATGCAGGACAACCTGCACCAGATTGCCCTGCGCTTTATGGACCCCGAGGACGCCAAAAATAAAGAGTTGCCGCTGTTCAAACAACTCACCAATGAAGAAAACGAGGCCCTTGGATGGCTGGACCTTCAACCTTCGATTGGCGCGATGATAGAGATGGCCGGTTTTTCCACAGCGATAGTCGGGGCCATCCTTTTTCTACTGACATCACTCGGAGTCATCAACTCAATGTTCATGTCGATTTATGAACGAATCTATGAGTTCGGCGTTGCAAAAGCTATCGGCACAACGCCCAGACAGATTATTCAGCTAGTCCTTTTCGAAGCGCTACTGCTGGCACTCATCAGTTGCGTTTTTGGTCTGGTAATAGGGTATTTTCTTGGGGATTATTTTTCGATCCACGGTATCCCCATGGGTAAAATGGAAGTGTCCGGCGTCCTCTTGGACGGCAATATGTATACCCAACTGATGCTATACCAGTTCGTGAATTTTCCGATTTACGTGACTTTATTAACACTTGCAGCCGCTATTTATCCCGCGAGATTCGCGTCCCGGATCGTGCCTACTGAGGCACTCCAAAGAGCACTTTAGGATCTATTCATGACTAACTTAATTGAAACCAGAGACCTGTGTCGCACGTTTGGTACCGAAGAAACGAAGGTGACCGCACTTGATCATGTGTCGATCGATATAGAGGAGGGTGAGTTCACCGCCATCATTGGCCCCTCTGGCTCGGGAAAGACCACATTACTTCACCTTATTGGCGGCCTGGATGAACCAAACAGTGGTTCCGTTATGTTGTCCGGGAGTAATATTGCCGATATGAGCGGTAATCAGCTTTCTGATTTTCGTCGCGATCATATCGGTTTCATCTTCCAGGCTTATAATCTCATTCCCGTCCTGTCAGCTGAAGAAAATATCGAGTACATCATGTTACTGCAGGGCTTAGGCGCTGCAGAAAGAAAAAAACGGGTGAAAGAGATGCTGGCGATGGTAGAACTGGAAGGTCTGGGTGACAGAAGGCCCTCGCATCTTTCCGGCGGGCAGCAGCAGCGTGTCGCTGTGGCAAGGGCAATGGCCTCTAACCCAGACATCATCTTGGCCGATGAACCGACAGCAAACCTGGATTCCAAAACGGGCATCAGTCTATTGGAAGTCATGCGGGATCTAAATCAGCAACAAAACATGACCTTTGTGTTCTCCACCCATGACGAGAAGATCATGGAACGCGCTACCCGACTTATTTATTTACGCGATGGCAAAGTTGAACAGGACGAGCGCAAGTAATATGTGGCGAGTCTGCGCCGCAGTATTACTGCTAGCAGCGTCTCCTGCCATTTTCGCAGAAATCAATATCTCCGGGTACCTAAAGTCATTCGCGGTCGCTCAAGACGAAGTGGACAACCCTATATTCCAGTTCGATGAGATCTACCAGTCCCAGAACAGTGCACGTATCATGCTGGATGGATTTTCTGGCCGTATCACCTGGCAGTTACATTATGAGCTAAGCCCCGTCTTCGTTTCGAAATCGCTGGTTGCCGAGATACCAACTTTCAATGTGGTAGGTGACAACTACCGCCTTACTGACCCTGATAGCAACCTGCTTGAGGATGATTCCAAGAACCAGCTATACCAAAACCTTGATCGTTTGAATTTCCAGATTCAGATGGACGCGGGGGACCTTACTATCGGCAGGCAGGCTATCTCGTTTGGATCAGCTAGGATTATTAACCCCACAGACATTTTCCTGCCATTTGATGTCCGCACTTTCAACACAGAATATCGAAACGGTGTGGATGCTTTGCGCTTTCAGCGCCCCTGGGGTGATCTTGGAGAAATTGATATCGGGATTGTTCTGGGCGAAGACGCAAAGAGCGAGAACTCGGCAGCTTTCCTGCAACTTCGCTCCAATTATAACGGCGCAGACTATCACCTTGCGTTAATAGAATTCGCAGATCAACAGCTCACTGGCCTTGGGTTACAGACCGCCATATGGGATCTAGGATTCTGGCTGGAAGCAGCCTACGTCAACGGCGACAAGGACTATCTCAGGCTGTCTACAGGCGTGGATTACGCTTTCAGCGAAAACACCTTTGCGCAGATTGAATATCACTACAACGGTGCGGGCAGCGAGGATCATAACGATTATCTTTCCAACCTGGGTTCTAAACCCTATCAACGCGGCGGCGTATTCCTGCTAGGTGAAAACTACATTATGCCAAGTTTCACGATCCAGCTTTCACCACTTTGGTTTATTGCAACACAGGCGATCTTCAATCTTGACGATAATTCTGCATTTTTGTCTCTTTCTGCACAGTACAACATCGCCGAGAATTTCTACATGGACTTCGGCTATTACCACTTCTCTGGCGACGACTTTTCACTTACCGAAGCTGGTCTACCGGATTTCCAATCAGAATACGGACCTAACCCTGATACACTTTTTACAAGTATCAGGTACTATTTTTGAATCAGGGGATCATGAATTAGACATGGCGACTGACCTTTCCATCAGTAGGCTAATAGGCCAACGGCCTACCAGTCTTTGACTAACTTGCAATGTAATGTAGAGATCCACAAGGAGGAAACGATGACGGGCTTAACCGTGCGGCAAATTGACTTTGACGTCGATGAGACCGATTTCATCTGGAATCCGGCAAACCCTGCATTTTCTGTGCTCATGAACCAAATCACGTTTTTTGTCGTGGGATTTGAAAAGTATATGTGTCGTGTCATGCGCGATGCCGAGGCGCGAATAGCCGACCCCGCGGTGATGGAAGAAGCTGTCGCCTTTCGCAGGCAGGAAGCAATCCACGCACAAAAGCACAACCAGCATGCGCGCGGTTTAATTGCGCAATACCCAGCACTGCAAGGGGTGCTGGACAAAACGCTGGCGAGTTACGAGGAGGTTTATCAATCGTACCCACTTGAGTACCACCTGGCGTATGCGGGCGGTCTAGAAGCTATTTTCACACCATTTTTTCGCATGATTTTAGATCATCGTGCCGCGCTCTTCGGTGAAGGAGATGCCAATGTAGCTTCTCTGTTCGTCTGGCATTTCTGCGAAGAAATCGAGCATCGAAGTTCGGCCTACGATGTGTATAACCACGTAGTGGGTAGTCATTGGTTTCGCATCCGAAATACGGGCGCCTTCCAAAAGCATACCCGCGGCCTATTCGACATGATTAAGCTCGAGTTTGAGAGCATTGTGCAGGATGTACCTGTTGAGGCTTATAATGATAATCCTCTAGGCCAGATACCCATTCGAGCACAGCTTCGTTCAGCACTGGGGGTACTTGCATCACAATTTCCCTGGCACGATAGTGTCAATCAGCAACTGCCTGAGTACTACGATGAGTGGCTTGGACATTGGCACGCGGGCAGAGACATGTCACAAATTTATGGTAAGACCCCGGGTACAGTGTGAGCGAAACAGCGCAAACCTTTCAGCAACTCGCCAACCAGCTTGGGGGCTTCCACCCAGACGCTATCGCAAACTGGGGCTTCGTAAAAAGCCCGCTTGCATTATCTCACTGGACCATGAACGTCGTAGAAATACTCCTCATCACTGGAGCGTTGTGGGGCTTGGTCCATGCCGTTTCCCGCTTTAAACAAGGTCACGTTGTCTATTTGGCGTTTTGGACTGCTTCAGTAGTGTTCATGCTGGCGCTGGAGATCCCGGTCTATTTCCCCGACAAACTCGGCGGCGATGAGACCAGTATATTCTTCATACACAACGAATTTACGGTGCAGTTCTTTTTTGGCCGAGCGCCGCTGTATATTTTGGCACTATACCCCGCGGTGATGTATTCGTCTTTCGTATTGGTCAAGCAAGCCGGTTTATTTGAAGGACGCCTGGGCGCGCTGTCAGGCGCGATCGCGGTGGGGTTGGTGCACCATGTTTTTTATGAGGTTTTTGATCATTATGGCCCCCAGTACGGATGGTGGTTATGGAATTACCCTAACTTTACCGGATCGCTGGCATCCGTCCCGGTCTCCAGTATGGTTAGTTTCGCCTTCATTGGTCCCATCGCGTTGACGCTGGCGACCCGCTTGTTAGTAACGGCTGACCGCTACGAAGACAGTGTTAGCCTTAATCGGACCAGTTCCCGAATCCAGTTTGGAGTGCGAGCAGTGGCCGCTGGGTTGTTAACGCCGGTCTTCTTCGTATCGCTAACCCCGGACTCCTGGTATGGATTGCTGGGTATTGAATTAACGACACAGCGGGAAGCCGCCACCGCCATCGCCTTACTGGGTTCAGCGTTAATGCTCACCGTAAGGAAGTTCTGTCGCACAACTGAATACTCGCTGTCCGGACTACTGACCTTTTCTAAAATCTACTTGTCGCTATTCCTTGCTGTATTTCTAGCGCTTTGGTTGTACGCATTGCCAGACAACCTGTCCGCTGTTGATGGGGTGACGTCGTGGGGATCGCGCACAGGTTCACTACCCTATGCGTTGGGATGCATTGTGCTGGGTGTTTTTTTCTTGCTGAGAACTAGAACGGAAGAACAGGCCACCTAGATCGATCCAGGTGTCAGTTCTTAGATACTCGCCACAAGTGCAGCGGAAATCGGTACGAACCAATTAGCCGAACCGGAGACCCAGGCTCGGATCTCCGGCTCAAACCTAATGGGCTTTACAGGCAGTTCAGATCAGATGCAGCCTAATCTGAACCTTTGACCTGATCGATTACCACAAGGATGAAATTGGCAATCACAGCGCCGGCAACGGCAACCATAAGGTTATCGATTATCGAATTTAAATACGCGCCGGCAACCGGAATGGCGTCAAGCCCATCCGCGAGAGTTGGAATGGCGATCGCCGCTACGGTGTACGCCACCCGCGTGGCCGCGTCCGCCATTGGGTTCATAAACCCATTGACGAGACCCAGAACGATCAGGGCCAATGGCCAATAAGGCATAACATCGGGCACGACTGACGCGCCTAGTGCTGCAACAATAGATAAGATAAGTAAGATTTGATTTGAGTTCATCGCGTTTCCTTTTTTATTATTATTTATAAAAAACAGTATTACCCAACGCCCTGACCTATCAAAAATTACCGCAGATCACTTCGAAGCGTCTTTTGTAATTTATTGCTTGGTAGTTCTTTTCTTGGTAGTTCTTTTCTTGCGAGTTCTTTTCTTGCGAGTTCCTTTCTTGATAGTTCTTTGATTTGCACTTCGAGCCCTTATCAATTTCTCGAAAAAGAGCGTTACGTGCCGCTTCAATCTAGCATAGTCAGTGCACCATAGCATCTGTTTCCGCCACTGTGTTGGTGATGATTAGCCTTGAAGGTATTCGGGAATTTTTGTTTATAGGTACAAGGGGCGCGTGTACACGACGAATCATCAATCTGGTCTACATTTATGGTGTTGATTTCTCACGCTTGGGTCCAACGGGAGGAAAGTGGCGCGGCAGAACAACCTCACTCAAAATTTCCTGGCGCTAGAGAGCCGACCCCAGACAGCCGATAGCCATGACGGCAATCAGCACAAAGGTCCCCTGCGCTCCTATTAACCTGGGATAGTTCGCGCCCGGATAAGTCCCCAACCCGAAAGCGTGCAACAGTCGCAGGACAAAGAGAGACAGGCCAAACCCGTGCAACAGAAGCTGCGAGGCACCCTGGATCTCGAGAACCAGCAACAGCAACAACGCAATCGGTACATTCTCAATAAAGTTTGCCTGAACGCGCAGTGCAGCATCAGGTTGCCATGCAGGGACCTTACCCGTTCGCAATCTGGCATACAGGACAAAATTTGCAAGTACGACCGCCAGTAAAGCATGCAAGCCGACATACAGCGCGGTCACTGGAATCAACCCTGACATCTCATTAATATCCATTAGAGAATACCCCATACGACGAGTCCCAGCCCTGCCAGAGAAAGAACGAGTCCAATGTAACTGTACTGGTCCAGCCAGAACAGCCCGAAGGCTTCCGGAGATCCCTTTTCAGCAGTCGGTGCTTCCCCGGGAGATAAAGCGTGAGGCAGTCCACCAACCCACAAAATTAACAGACCATGAAACGCCATCCCCAAACCCAGAGCAACTATCCAGAATTCAGACATCCAACTCCCCTTGTTTCTATTGTTAACCCTATCTATGGCTCGATAATAACTTCTTCTTTCGCCATAAAAAGCGAAATGCTATCCATGTCAACGAAATTGGGTGCATCGCTCCCCTGATCTTCTCGCATCTGTCTTGAACCAATCGCGCGTCCAGCAGCCTCTATGTCAGGCCACGAAATCTCAGTAATACCATCGTATGCCTGGCTTACAGTTTCCTGTGAATCTACCGGTGTGTGAATCTGCACATAACTTAGTGCCTCTTCAGTTAGCGCTGCAATCGGGCCATGGACGTGCCACCAGTGATGCTGAAATGCCTTCTGTGTTAGGTCCCGTTTCTTACGAAAAGGGTACACACCTTTGATCCTGTCTGCCTGGGTGTATTGTGCAGTCCTCACTACCACGCGCTCCATACCCGATAGGCAGGATTGAACCTCGGCCCCTGCGGCAAGCAAACCCCCAATACCAATCACAGAAGCAGCCTGGGCTGTAGACAAGTCATCAAACCACAACTCTGCTGAGCCCGAGAAGGCAGGCGCCTCTTGACCAGACAGAGCTCTGGCCTGGACATAACCCTTAATCTCCGGAAACACTCCTCGAATCGCCTCCTCAGCATCGCGACCCCTATATCGAAAAGGGTCGTCACCGGGATTTATCAAGAAACAGGTTCTATACATAAATAGTCCTATTAAAGGGCTTGTAACGCAGCACGCTTTATCACCAGATACACCAGCACCGCTACAATCGAATCGACGCCAGTTTACACGCTAAACAACGACCGTGTCGGTCTGTAACTCCGTTTTCTTCGTTTAGCTTTCCCTGATTCCGCGTACTTCCCATCGCTTCTATTCCTGATAGCACAGACACCCAAACCTAAGAGGGCCGCGATGGCCCGTCCTGTTGCTGAATCTATTCATTCAAAAATCGCCGGGCTACTTCGTCAGTAGGCGACATACAAACATCGCGCCGACCAAACCATCGGTATCGGTTACTAGCCACCAGATCGTATAGCCAATCCCTTAGCCCGGCTGGAATCAGGGACAGAATCCGCAGCAAACGCCAACCACCAGTCAACTGCGATGCGATCTCTAGAACCGCATCAGACCGGTAATAACACTGGTTTTGCTTAATCAACACAAACGTTTCATCAAACGATTCATGAATGTTGTACTGAATAGCTAACTTACTCGCAACTTCACTTTGGCCTGGCGTAAATAAAAACCTCGCTTCCGGATCACGCTTGATAATGAAGTTCACGGCACCATTGCAAAGGTTGCAGGTACCATCAAAGATCACAACACTGAAATCGCCATTGTCGACTGTCATGCCTTAGCCCAATCTCGACGTCCTTCAGCCTGCCTTGCGGACAATAAGCGTGCCAAAGCTTCGCTAATGGGTTCGCCCGCTAAAACTATTTGAATTTCCTTGACCAGAGCCGCCGACGGCGCAGAAAAAAAACACCCAGAGCCGTCGCCGAAGAAAAACGGCCTGCTATGTCTAGGCTCTTCGCAGTTCATCATTTTTTGAATACCCCGCCAGTTCGTCAATTTTTTGCGCTAGCACTTCACCTTCGGCATCCACGCAATTCGCCCGCACAGTTGAGTGCGCAGCCCATTGAAGTGCACTTCTCCCGACTACTCGCTAACAGGGGATGTGTCTGCTAGCTGATCTTTGGCAACAAGGTCCTCTCGCAACGTTCGGGAAGCGAGATAATAATGCAGCGCTGACCAGATGTTTCCAACGACGGCGAGGATTAACAGCGAGTAGCGGATCGATTCCTCGCCATATTCTGGTTTTAAGGTGTCAGATAAGAACCCGGCAAACACAGGACCAAGCCCGAGCCCGATTAGATTCAATACAAACAGCAGGATCGCTGAAGCCGTAGAGCGCATGGCCGGTGGCACTAGCGTTTGTGTCATAGCAAAGGTTGGGCCCAAATACATTGGTCCAAGGATGGCGCCGGGAATGGCCAGGACAATCGCCAGCATCGGATCTCCGGTGGTGTAAAAAAGCACCGCGAACGGCACGCTGATGATTGTCGCAATACCAGGCACTCCCATGTACCAGCGTTTGTCTTTCCTACCCATCCGATCGCCAAGATAGCCGCCCAGATAGGTGCCGATCATCCCGGTTAGCCCGATCAAAAACAGATAGGTTGAGGTTTCGGCCAGTCCAAACCCATGCACGCGCATAAAAAAGGAGGGAATGAACAGACCCACCCCATATCCCACAAAAGCATGCAGCGCACCAGCGAACGATAAGTGCCGAAATGCCCTCAGATGCCATAAAAACCTGATCGTATCCGCTAACGGGACAAGGTCTTTTTGTACCTGCACATGATCGGGTTCAGAGTATCCACGAGGAGGTTCTCGAACAGTGAAAAACACCACAATGGCGACGATGATGCCAGGCAGGCCTACTACCATGAACGCCATACGCCAGCCAAAATACTCTCCTATCCAACCACCAACTAGCGTGCCAATGGCGGCGCCAATGGGAATCCCTAGGGCATAGGTTGAGAGCGCCGTTCCCCGCTCTTCTTCGGGGTACATGTCAGAAATCAATGAGTGAATTGGCGGCGAGCAACCTGCTTCGCCAATACCTACGCCAACCCTTGCAATCAACAAGGTACCGAAGCCTTTGGCAGTCGACGTGAACATGGTCATCACGCTCCAAATCACCAACGCCAACGCGACGATGTTTTTGCGGACACCCACATCCGCCCAACGGGCGATAGGTATACCGGCGAAGGTATAGAAGATTGCAAACGCGATACCCCCCAGCAGGCCTAGCTGGGTGTCGGATAAATGGATCTCCAGTCGGATGGGCTCGATCAGAATTGAGAAAATCTGTCGATCGACAAAATTAATAATATATACCAGAAGGAACAACGCTAACGCATAACTGCGGTAGGAGGGTGTTATGGGTAGGTCTTCTGCTTCTTTAGTGCGGCTCAAATTCTACTCAAATTCACCGGCGTCCGGCGCACATCGCAATTTTCAACCAACACTAATATCATGAACCCTTCCTTAACGCTATGTTTGGGATCCTGAATTCAACGTTGAACAAACTGGATAAATAGCTGAGCAAAATGGCAAATTCCCGAAAGGTAGCCGTAGTCGGTGCAAGCGGTGTGGTTGGCCGCGCGTTGGTTGAACATTTGATACAGAGCGACATTCCGGTAGTGGGCCTCTCCCGTCGCCCACCCGCCGACCTTGCTAACGCGCCCTTTCAACCACTTGATCTAACCAGCCCATCTGAATGCGAACAGATCGCTGAATCAAGCCTTTCGGACGTGACCCATCTGGTCTATACCGCACTATTCGAAAAACCTGGCCTAATATCTGGCTGGCAAGAACAGGACCAGATGCAGACCAACCTCGCGATGCTTCGCAACCTGCTTAACCCACTAAAAACGAGCGGCAAGCTGAGACATGTCACTTTACTGCAGGGCACAAAGGCCTATGGCGCACATGTAAAACCCATGAAGATACCCGGCCTTGAAAGTGATCCACGGCATCTACATGAAAATTTTTACTGGTTGCAGGAAGATTATCTTCGCGGCCTTTGCAGCGGCACAGACCTGCAATTTACAATCTGGCGGCCACAGGTCATCTTTGGCCATGCATTGCATGCGCCTATGAATATGCTTGCGGCGATAGGCGTGTACGCGGCCTTGCAAAAAGACGACGGTTTACCCTTAACTTACCCAGGTGGACCTTCCGCTGTTTCCGAAGCCATTGATGCCGACCTGTTGGCCAAGGCAATCAGTTCAAGTTTTGATAACGATGCTTTCACTAACCAGACATTCAACATTACCAACGGTGATGTCTTCCGGTGGCAGGACACGTGGCCAGCACTCGCGCAAATATTTGGCATGGAAACCGGCGTGCCTGGCAGGCAGCTTCTATCAGAGTCACTGTATGACAGAGAGGACGATTGGTCACGGCTGATCAGCCGGCACGGCCTCAAGCCTTATACGATTCGAGAACTGGTCGGCGATTCTTTCTATTATGCGGACGCTATGTTCAATACCTACGGCAATGCAGCGCCGCCACCAGCGATCCTGAGCACGATCAAACTCCGTCAGGCTGGCTTCACGGAATGCGTTGATACCACCGCCATGCTGTCGCGATGGTTTCACAAACTGGCACAACTGGGCATCCTGCCAAAGCTTCGCTAGGTTTCTATATTCCTGATTCGCCGTAGGTGTCTGATGGCCCGGGACCGTCTGGCCCCAACCTGCCTTCGCCACCAAAATGGCCTTTACCGGGTACATGGTTCACTTCCACTCGAATACCATCGGGATCTTCAAACAGAATCGAGTAATAACCCGGCGCAAAATGTGACCCGTCCTCAGGACCGTGGATAATGTTGGCATCCACTTCTTTTTCGATAAAGGTGGAGATAGCATCAACATCTTCCTTCGTCCTGGCGCGAAAGCAAAAGTGGTGCAAACCACTGGTATCCTGATCGAAGCCCACACTTTTTTTAGCTTCCGGCGCCTCTCTAATCAGAATGCCGGTTCGGCTACCTATGCAGTAAAGCGTCGTGTCGTTCTTGATCAGAGTTTTCATTTCCAAGAAATGACACAACTTCTCCCAAAAGGGCAGGCAGCGATCAATATCGTTGACAGTCATCTGGATATGCGCGATACCATTTAATTCAACAGTCATAACCTAATCCTCTTTTACTGGTCGCCGAATCCACCGGCTGTTAGATGCAAAATCTTCTATAGCACCGCCCGATTTACTCCATCCGTTAAAGCCAGGTTCCAGGTGAGCTACGTTTTTGAAACCCATCGCTTTCAGATCTCTCGCGGCGTAGGCTGAACGCCCGCCGCCCGCACAAAAAGCCACGATGCGAGCGTCTTCCCTGAAATAGTCGCGGTAATAGGGACTGGCCGGGCTAGCCCAGAACTCCATCATGCCCCTGGCTACATGCACTGCGCCAGGGATCGTCCCTAGCTCTACCAGTTCCTGAATTTCTCTAATATCGATCAGCAGCAGGCCCGGGTTTCCCGATATTTCATCTTTCAATTCATCAATCGAAAGGTTCTCGAGGTCTTGCTTGATTTTTTCGACTTCCGCAAAAATGTCAACAATCGTCAATTGAGCGTTCCTTTTAGTATCCCAGTTTCAATTCGGCCATCATGAACATTCAATTTTCGTGTGTCCAGAGACGTTTATACCCGTTACTCACTGGCATAGAATGCCTTGATGCGTCATTACTTCTCTTATTTTTCAATCTATCACCGGTTTGTCCTTGCGGTTGGAATGGCTATGACGACCGTGGGCTATTTCGCCAAACCGGACCAATCCAACTCTCTGAAAACAGTAGCAGAAATGATTGGTGCGCCCAGCATCGTCGATCCCGAGCAACTCACAAAGATCAATCCAATAGCAGAAATGGTCACCGGGCCCGGCTCCAAAAACCCTACTGTACCCATAGTCCGGGACGACATTTTTTACGACGGAATCTTTTCAGACAGCCTTGATGGCAAGGGAACGATTACATGGCCATCCCAACAGATCTACCGGGGGGATGTTCGCGGCGGCCTACCGCACGGCAAAGGCAATATGCTATTTGCGAATGGCAGAACCTATACCGGCGAGCTCAGCCTCGGAAAACTGCACGGCAAGGGCGAACTGCATTGGCCCGATGGCAGCTTTTATCGAGGCCAATTCATAAACGACGTCGTTGCCGGCCAGGGGGATTACACCTCGGCTGTCGGCGATCGATTCCTGGGGGAATTTGCTGATGAAAAGCCCCACGGTCGCGGCACCCTTACTTTGAGCTCTGGTGACATCTATATGGGTGAGGTCCAGTATGGCGTTATTGAGGGAAGTGGCGTTCTCGCCTTTGCTGATGGCAGCATCTACCAGGGGGAGTTTACTGCGGGACGCATGGAGGGCGCCGGTGAGCGAACCTGGCCTAACGGCAACACCTACAAGGGTCAGTTTCAGCACGACAATTTTCATGGATATGGCGTCGCTCACTTTGCCAACGGAGTCGTTCATGAAGGTGGCTTTGCGGACGGCAAACCCGGGGGGGAAGGGAAACGAAAATGGCCGGACGGACGAGTCTATAGGGGCAACTGGGAAAACGGCCTTCGCGAGGGGCGCGGCACCATGACGTTTGCAAATGACGATAGGTTTGAAGGGCAGTTCAAAGCTGACATGATGCATGGTCTGGGTCGCTGCTATTCTTCTGGTGCCGCAACACCCTGTACTTTTTTCGAAAATGAACGTTTGGACTAACTTATGAAAATCGGCACTTTTTCTACCTTTATGTCACCCATCTGCACGCCGGAAATGATCGGTGAGTTTGCACAAGATGCAGAGAGCATTGGGCTTGATTCACTGTGGATGGGCGAACATGTCGTCCTGTTCGACAAGACGGAATCCCCTTACCCTGGGTCGGCCACGGGCAAACTGCCCGTCCCAGAAGGTGGTGGGATGCTCGATACAGTTGCAACATTCGGTTACCTCGCAGCCTGCACCAAGACGTTACGTTTCGGCACGGGAATCACCCTCTTACCTCAGCGTAATCCGGTCTATACTGCCAAAGAATTTACAACGCTCGACTGGTTAACCCAGGGCCGTATCGATTTCGGCATCGGCGTGGGTTGGTGCAAAGAGGAAGTGATTGCCTGTGGTTACAACTTCAATGACCGAGGTAAGCGTTGTGATGAAATACTGCAAATGATGAAACAGTTATGGACCGAGCCCGTCGCCGAATTTCATGGTGAATTTTACGATCTTGCCCCTTGTCGCATGGATCCGAAGCCGGTCCAGAAACCACACATCCCAATTATCATTGGCGGCCACAGTGGTGCTGGTTTTCGCCGGGCAGCGAAATATGGCAACGGATGGTATGGCTTCCAGATGGATGTTGAAGCGACCGCTCAGGCAATCCTGAGGCTGGATGCCGCCCTTGCCAAAGAAGGGCGCAATCGGGATGACTTCCAGTTAGTGATCACGCCACCCTACCAGGTGACCGTTGACATGGTTAAGGGGTATGAAGATCTCGGCGTAGACCAGCTTATCATCCATCTTGGCAGTCAGAAGGCACAGCGTATCTCCGCCAGGTTGGTTGAACTTGAATCGCTGATTGGGGCGACTGCGTGACATGAATACCTTCGATTATATTATTGTTGGCGGTGGTACCGCGGGTTGCGTTCTGGCCAACCGACTCACTGCTAATGGCAAGTACAATGTTCTGCTGATTGAGGCAGGCAAGAAAGACAATTATTTTTGGATCAATATCCCGGTAGGTTATCTCTACACCATCAACAATCCGCGCACCGATTGGTGTTACGAAATTGAGCCCGACCTTGGCCTGAACGGTCGGAGTATCGCCTATGCCAGAGGCAAGGTGCTGGGCGGGTGCTCTTCCATTAACGGCATGATCTACATGCGCGGCCAGCGCAGCGACTATGACCACTGGGCACAATTAGGCAATCGTGGCTGGTCCTGGGATGACGTTTTACCCGTGTTCAAACATTCTGAAGACTATCAGCACGGTGCCGATGAGTTTCATGGCGCAGGAGGTGAAATGCGCGTCGAGGAGCGCCGGGTTAACTGGGAAATTCTTGATGCCTGGCGCGACGCCGCAGCCGACTCTGGCATTCCAAAGATCACCGAGTTCAATCGCGGCGACAACTCAGGTAACGCCTACTTCCAGATGAACCAGCGCCGGGGTTCCAGGTGGAGCGCAACCAAGGCATTCCTGGATCCGGCCAGGGAGAGGCCCAACCTGACGATTCTGACCGAATCCCATGTCCAGAAACTGGTGTTTGATCACCTATCCGGCGAAAAAAGATGTACTGGTATCCAGGTCCAAACAAAGCAGGGCATTGAAACATTTAATGCAAGTCGAGAAGTATTGCTATCTGCAGGTTCCATCGGATCACCACAAATCCTGCAGCTTTCCGGCGTCGGTAACGGTGAGCTATTGAGGGAACGAGGTGTTATTCCCGAACATGAGCTTTCCGGCGTCGGTGAGAACCTGCAGGATCACTTGCAGGTACGAACGATTTACAAGGTGCACAATACGGTCACACTAAACCAACGGGTTAATTCCCTGTTTGGCCTGGCTGCGATGGGCATCGAGTACTTTCTGCTAAAGACCGGCCCCCTGGCCATGCCACCTTCACAGCTAGGCGCCTTCACCAAGAGCGATGAGAGCCAGCCAACGGCCAATATCGAGTGGCACGTCCAACCTTTGTCTCTCGACAAATTTGGCGATCCGCTACATAAGTACAATGCGATCACGCCATCCGTCTGCAATCTTAGGCCCTCGAGTCGGGGGCATGTCCGAATCAAATCGAATCGGCCTGAGGACCATCCAGCCATTACTCTTAACTACCTGTCGACAGAAGAGGATTTACGGGTCGCGGTGAGCGGGTTGAAGTACACACGAAAAATCATGGCCTCACCTGCACTCAGTCGCTTCAAGCCGGTAGAACTAAAACCCGGCGCGGATGTTGTAACTGATGCAGGCCTGGAACGGGCCGCTCGCGACCTGGGAACGACCATCTTTCACCCGGTTGGCACCTGCAAAATGGGAAGTGACCCCTTAGCCGTAGTGAATGACAGGTTGGAAGTTCACGGTATCCGGGGTTTAAGGGTGATCGATGCATCGGTGATGCCGACCATTACCTCAGGCAACACCAATGCGCCAACGGTGATGATTGCTGAAAAAGGTGCGGAATTCATCCTTGAGGATACTGTAACGTCTTCCTGACTGCAGCCAGTGCGTCTTCTCGACAGTGATTGGGGAGAGATCTCTCTTTTAGCCACCAAGTCCTGTCAGCTCTGCGCTGACATCCCAAAGTTTCTTACACAGCACCCTATCATCTGCCTGGGAGGAAAAATCCGTCAGTTCACATTGGTCATAGTACTTGCCGTTGGTCTCAACCAGCGCCGGGTCACTCGCCAGCATAATGTTGGTCAGCGCACCCTTTTCAGGAGAGATAAAGATCATTCCGATAATTTTGCGAAGCAGCCAAGGCAGGTCACGGATAATGTCCGTTGAAACGGCACCCGGGTGCAGGACGTTAGACGTAACCCCCGTACCTTCCAGTTGCCTGGCAAGTTCTATCCCAAACAGCACGTTCGCCAACTTGGAACTATTGTAGGCAGACTGGCTGTTGTAATTTTCGTAGCCTTTGAAAACCTCGAAATCAATCTCGCCAGCTTTATGTAACTTGGATGACACAGTGACTACCCTTGCCGGCGAACTTGCCTTCAAACAATCCAGCAACAGATTGGTAAGCAAAAAATGACTTAAGTGGTTCACCCCCATTTGCATCTCAAAACCGTCAACGGTAGTTCTCTGTTTTGGCGGAAAAACCCCGGCATTGTTTATCAACACATCTAGACGGTCATATCGACCCAGGAAGTTGGCCGCAAGCTTGCGCACACTTTCAAGGTTATCCAGTTCAACTGGCAGGTTGATGGCCGGGGTCGATGCACCTGCATTGATCACCTTCAGCGCAGCGGTCGTCTTGGCGGTATCCCTGCATGCAAGGACAACTTCCGCACCCTGCTGTGCCAATGCCGTTGCGGTCACTATTCCAATGCCACTATTGCCGCCGGTGATCAAAACTCGCTTGCCTTCCATCTCTGCGCTCCTGTCTGTTTGCGGTTAAGTCTATTTGTCGTTAGGTCTATTTGTGGTTAGGTCTATTTGTGGTTAGGAATCAACCTTGACTGTCATTGGTTGACGTTTTACCTCGTAAAGGCTCGTTGCCAGGTACAGGTAGGCAATGATCAACAACATGCCGAGACCCGGCACCAATACTGCGTTTCGAACACCCATGTATTCAACTAATACTCCGATAATAGCAGAACCAATCGGCATACCACCCATCATGCCAAGCATGAAAACACTCAGGATTCTCGCCCGATGGGTCGGAGGCGAGGCTTCCTGCACGATGGCACGCGACAGGGTCATAGAGATACCGCCGCACATACCCCAGACGTAGATCACACCATAGAACATGAGCTCAGAGAGCTCAAAGTACAGGCAGGACACCACTAGTGAACTGAAAACCCCGCCCAGGATCAGCGCCCGGCCCGGACGGGCAACTCCTCCCCGGCGCATCACAAAGAAAATAATGGTGCACGTCCCCAACATGTTTGCAGCATAGGCCATCGCGATACCACTCGCCCCACCATCAAAAATATCACGCACCATTAACGGCAGGATGACCATATAAGAAGAAGCAAAGAAAAGGCCTATACCAAAGATCAGGATAATCGCTGGCCGAATTTTCTCGGACTGCCAGGCTACCAGCAGACCTGCCTTGATGTTCTCGAGCGGCGACTCGTCTTGGGTATCACTAGGCTCTACAGGCATAGCAGGCAGGCGATGGGTCGTCACGGCACAACACATCATGAAAAACGACATGAAACAAAGGACCCCAATCGGCCCCACCACATCTGCGCTGGAACCAATCGCGAAGCCAACAATCTGGACGCCAAACTGTACACCAATAACCAGGGTAACAACCCCCTGCACGTTTTCACCGGCGACCCGATTAAGCATGGCATCTCGTGCCGGTTGGGCGAAAGCGCCAAAGGAACCTACAAGAACCACCCAGCAAAGCAGGAGCTCGTAGGTCACTACGTCTACATAGAAAAAAACGGCAACAATCAGTGGCGGCACAGCCAACAATGACGCCAGTAGGACTGACAGCCTGCGCTGGTCGACCCGGTCACCCAGCCAGCCACCAAACAGGACAAGGAACAACATTGGCAAGGGTCCCGCCATCTGCGCGATCCCCACCTTGATCGGTGACTCCTGCAAATAAACCGCAATCAACCAGGGGAAAAGCACCGCCTGGATCCCTCCCGGCACCAGGTAAAACGCGGTACTACCCAGGTACCATTTCAACTCATGGGTTAAATTCATGAACTGGCAGCCAGTTTCGCGGAGAAATCCCGCCGGGTTCGCTCGTCAATGGGCACCGCAAGATATCGCCGGAGTTGATCAGCGCTCAGTTTGCTGTGCGCATCTCTAAAGAGTGTCTGTAAGGGAATTCGGTCACCGTCGTAAGGCCTGTGGGAAAACTCATCTCCTGCCTGCACATCACCCGTCTCGAGCACCCTGCAGTAGGCACCAGAACGCCCGGCCTTCATGAATTTCTTCGCAAATTGTTTGTCGCCCATCCGCGAGGCAAGGGTACTGCAAGGAATGCGCGGCGCACTGACCTCAAGGGTCACCGATTCAGAAAACAGAACGTCACCAACACATATCCCAGACAAATCCTGTCCGGAGCTAGTAAAGTTCTCACCAAACGTTCCGGCAGGAACGTCCTGACCCAGCGCCTGGGCCCACCAGGCGTAGTCCTCGACGCTATAAAGGTAAAGGGCCTGGTCTGGACCCCCGTGGTGTTTCCTGTCGCAGATCGCATCGCCCGGCAACCCGAGTTCGCCCACCGCAACAGGCCCCTCAGACAGTTCCTTGAAGATGCCGGTCTCGCGCTTCCTGCCGTTAACCGTCAGCAGAGTACGAGACCCAATATTGATTTGTTCGATGCGCACCGCACCCCTCCAACATACTAATTAATGGTGCTTAGTATGCACTTTTAAGTAAGCAGAATACCGGTTCATGTTTAATCGTTGAAAAATTGGAATGTAACACTATCCAATTATTCTATTATTGGACCTGCCTGCTGCTGATACATTGCGCGCTCGAATAACCAAACAAGGACAGGACATGTCTGCTTACCTGAAGGAAATAGAAGCCGTAGAAAGACTACGCGAGGCACAGGGTGAAGCCTGGAACGGGATCAACCCGGAGTCCGCTGTACGAATGAAGCTACAAAATCGCTTCAAGACCGGCCTCGATATCGCGCAACACACTGCGAACATCATGCGAAAAGACATGGCTGAATATGATGCAGACTCTTCAAATTACACCCAGTCATTAGGTTGCTGGCATGGTTTTGTTGCCCAGCAGAAAGCGATTGCCATCAAGCGCCATCGCGGCACCCTGGATAAAAAATACGTTTACTTGTCTGGCTGGATGGTAGCCGCTCTAAGATCCAAGTTTGGTCCTCTTCCTGACCAGTCTATGCATGAAAAGACAGCCGTACCGAGTCTTATCTCAGAAATCTACACGTTTCTGAAGCAGGCCGATGCAGTAGAACTGGAGCGCGTGTTTACGGCACTGGATGACGCCCGTGAAAATGGCGATGACACAACAGATCTGCTCAACAAAATTGATGAGTTTGAGACACATGTGATGCCTATTATCGCGGATATCGACGCCGGATTTGGCAACGAAGAAGCCACCTATCTGCTGGCAAAGCAGATGATTGAAGCGGGCGCCTGCGCTATCCAGATCGAAAACCAGGTCTCTGAAGTGAAACAGTGTGGCCACCAGGCCGGTAAGGTGACGGTTCCACACGAAGTATTCCTGGCCAAGATCAACGCAGTTCGTTACGCCTTCCTGGAGCTCGGTATCGACAACGGTATTATCGTTGCCCGTACTGACTCTCTTGGTGCCGGCCTGACCCAGATGGTGCCTGTTTCTAAAGAGCCAGGCGACCTGGCTGCACAGTACAATAGCTTCCTTGAAACAAAGCCTGTTCACGACGTCAGCGAACTGCTAGAAAATGACATCACCATCCACCAGGGCGGCAACCTGGTGAAGCCAGTGAGACTGGATAATGGGCTGTATGCTTTCCGTGAGGGCACCGGTATTGATCGCGTCGTTCTCGACTGTATCACCAGCCTGCGTCATGGCGCTGACCTTCTCTGGATTGAAACTGAGAAACCGAACGTTGCCCAAATCGCGGAGATGGTAAACAAAGTTCGTGAAACCATTCCCGATGCCAAGCTGGTTTATAACAACTCTCCTTCTTTCAACTGGACTATGAAGTTTCGCGAACAGGTTCTTGAAGAGTGGACGGCTAAGGGCAAAGACGTGTCAGCTTACCCAACAGATGGTCAGAGCCTGATGGCAGAGAGCCTGGATGATACCGAACTGGCCCAGGAGGCTGATCGATTGATCCAGTCTTTCCAGTCAGATGCGGCTCGTGACGCAGGTATTTTCCATCATCTGATTACCTTGCCTACTTACCACGAGACGGCGCTGGGTGTGGATACACTGTCTGAGGGCTACTTCGGTGATGAAGCGATGCTTGCCTACGTGAAGGGTGTACAGCGCACAGAAATCCGTCGCCAGATGAACGTGGTCAAGCACCAGGAAATGGCTGGTACGACCATGGGCGACCATCATAAAGAATACTTTGCGGGCGAGAACGCGCTCCTAGCCGGTGGTAAAGACAACACCATGAGTCAGTTCTAGGTTTTGATTTAAGTGCGTGATTAAGGGTAGTGACCAGCTACCCTTTTTTTTGCCTGCCGTTTACTGCCACAATGGTGCCATGCATGACGTACTTATCATTGGATCGGGCAGCGCAGGGGCTGTCATCGCTAGCCGCGTGTCGGAAGACCCAAACCGGACAGTTTTGTTAGTTGAAGCCGGGCCTGATTATCCGGACCTGAGCGACACGCCTTTCGACCTGATTAACTCTCACAACAATTCCTATACCAAGCACGATTGGGGGCTCAACTACGAACCCACCCGCGGACGTGAAGTCAATTTCCCTCGCGGCCGGGTTACCGGAGGCTCCAGCGCTGTTAATACGACTATTGCACTAAGGGGCGTACCGGAAGATTATAACGAATGGGCCGAGCTCGGTTGCCCCGAATGGCAATGGGAGAAAGTGTTACCCGCCTTCAACAGGCTGGAACGCGATCTGGATTACGGCGCCAAGTCCTACCACGGCGATGCCGGACCCATCTCGATTCGTCGATATCCCAAAGAAGAGTTAGAACCGCAACAACAGGCATTCCTGGATAGTGCTGATAGGCTCGGCTACAAATACTGCCCAGACGCTAACGATCCTGATGATAGTGGCGCCGGCCCCCACCCGATGAATAAGCTGGGCCGCCTTCGGGTGTCAACCGCAGTGGGTTATCTTGCACCAGCTCGCATTCGCCCTAACCTCACCATCCGCGCAAACACCACGGTCACGCGCATCCTGTTCGATGGCAGCAAGGCAACAGGGGTTGAGGTGCAAAACGCCGACGGTTCGACTGAAACGCTTAACGCGAAGCTGATTGTGCTTTCAGCAGGCGCACTCATGTCACCAAAAATTCTGATGCATTCCGGCGTTGGACCGAGAGCATCACTAGAGTCATTTAATATTGACCTTGTCGGCGACGAACCGGGGATCGGACAGAACCTTTGCGATCATCCCGCTCTTAGTGTCGTATGCGAAGTGAATGACCCTTCGATCATCAATCACGACCAGCCCATCATCCAGACCATATTACGCTATACCGCGGAAGGCTCAGACAAAAGAAACGACCTGCAGATAGAACAAATCAGTTTTGCAGGGCGTCCCGGAGGCCCGGCGCTCTTTAGCATCGCCGCTGTGCTCGAATACCAGTATGGCCGCGGCGAGTTAAGGCTGCGGTCCGCCGATCCATTTGATGCGCCGATCGTTGACAACCGATTCTGTGAGGACGATCGCGATACCCGGAGACTGGTAGCCTGCATGAAAGACACTCTCAGGTTCACCAGTGAAGGTGCACTTAAGGAGATGATTAAATCAATTACCTTCCCCGACCCCGCTCGGGGTACCGATGATAAATCGCTATCGAAACTGTGCCGACGTTTCTCTGCGAGCGGATATCACCCGTGCGGCACGGTGAAAATGGGTGACGTGAAAGACCCGATGTCCGTGGTCGACCAGTACGGTCGCGCTCACCGATTCGATAACCTGGTGGTGGCTGACGCTTCCATCATGCCGTTCGTGCCAAGGGCAAACACCAATCTTACCTGTATCATGATTGGTGAGATGATTGGCGAATGGCTAAGAACAAAGCCTGAACACTACTGCTAGCGTTAAGAGCACACCCTATGAATGACATTACGATCAGAAACGTCCAGATTCTTGACGGGCTCGGCGGGCAATCCTTCGCCGGCGAAGTCGGCATCCAAGATGGACGAATTACAGAAGTTGGCAGCGCCCGACCGGGTAAGAAGGAAGTTGATGGGAAGGGCCAGTACCTGGCCCCCGGTTTTATTGACACACACTCCCATGACGATGGCGCCTTCTTTCGCCATCCGGGGATGGAGTTTAAGTTGGCGCAGGGGGTCACCACTGTGGTTGCCGGTAATTGCGGCTTCAGTGCGGTGCCAATCGACCCGTCGGTTGACCCCAGCCGCGCGAGTGGCGGAATACTCGCCGGCCTTGAAGGCTCATTCACGGACCTGGAAGGATACTTCGAGGCGGTGCTTGATAAGAATCCTGGTATCAACAACATGATGCTGGTCGGACATAACACCGTCCGAACCCTGGTGATGGGCATGGCAAAGCGCGCGCCCGACGCGAGAGAACTAGGCATGATGAAATCCCATGTCAGCAAGACCCTTGAACAAGGTGCCTGCGGTTTCTCCACAGGACTGATTTATCGACCCGGCCGCTGGAGCGATACCGAGGAAGTCATCGCCCTGGCAAGTGCAGCCAACGAATTTGGTGCGCTCTACACTACCCATATGCGGAACGAAGGCGATCACTTAATTGAAGCGGTTGATGAAGCACTTCGAATAGGTCGTGAATCCGAGGTTCACCTGCATATCTCCCATCACAAATCAGCGGGCCCGGCGAACTGGGGTAAAGTCGGTGATTCACTTGCGAAAATTGACGCAGCCCTGGCAGCAGGACAACCCGTTACCCTGGATGTGTATCCCTACACCGCCGGTAGCGGAAGGATGATCGAGTACTTTAATCTCGATAACATCAGCCGCGAGCTCGCCGAGGTGATTCGTATTGCCAGTTGCCCGGCTTACCGTGAATACGAAGGCAGAATGCTAAAAGACATTGCCGCTCAGCAGCAGGTAGATATCTGCGACCTGACGCTCACTATTCTCACTGCCCCGAAGGGAGACCGCACCATCTGCATCCAGTTCATTATCGATGAGCAGGATATCGCCACCAACCTTGCCCATAAGGACATGATGGTCGGGTCCGATGGCATTCCGGACCTGAAAGGCAAACCGCATCCCAGGTTGTTTGGGACCTTCCCACGCATCCTGGCAAAATACGTGCGTGAAGATGGGATATTATCGCTGCCTGAGGCAGTAAGACGGATGACTTCACTATCGGCACAGGTATTTGGCATCGAGGGTCGCGGCCAGATAGAAGAAGGTTACTGGGCAGACTTGGTGTTATTCGATGCAGCTACCGTGAAGGACCTGGCTACTTACGACGAACCCAAGACAGAACCTGCAGGCATATCACTGGTCGTCATCAATGGGAATATCGGCCTTCAGGATGGTCAGCATCAACACGCCGGGTCCGGTAAAATGCTTCGCTTCAAAAACAGCGCGTACGGAGAGTAACAATGCCTGATACCTTTTTCATGGCACTGGCAGGTGGTATCTGCATTGGATTAGCCACAGTTTTCCTGATGATCACGCTCGGCAGGATCGGCGGGATCAGTGGCATTGTCTTTTCTGCCGTCAAAAACCCTATCGAATACTCGTGGGCGATCTTATTCCTTGCGGGACTGATTCTGGGCGCTTTCCTGTTCCATTTTATTTCGGGTCACCCGATTCCCATATTCGAAGTACCCATACCACTCATGCTTGCCGGCGGATTCATTGTCGGCGTTGGCACCAAGCTGGGGAGCGGTTGCACCAGTGGTCACGGAATCTGCGGGATTGGTCGGTTATCGGTCCGGTCCATCATTGCAACCTGCACTTTTTTGCTACTCGGTTTCATTACCGTCTACCTCCGTCTGCATGGAAGTGTCGCATGAAACTATTGATGGCACTCTTATGCGGGACGCTTTTTGGATTTGGGCTTGCACTGTCTGGCATGACAGATATAGCCAATGTCATTGGCTTTCTTGACCTGTTCGGTAACTGGAATCCGACGCTCGCATTTGTGATGGTCGGCGGAATACTGGTCAGCCTGCCATTCTTTCAGTTTGGTCTGGGGAAGATTAAGGCGCCACTTTTTGCAGATGTATTTCGGCTACCCACGAAAACCGATATTGATGGCCGATTAATCTGTGGCGCCGCGTTGTTTGGAATTGGTTGGGGGCTTGTTGGACTTTGTCCCGGCCCTGCCATTGGGTCGCTTGCTTACCTCGATATCGATATTCTCTACTTTGGCGTAGCCATGCTGGCGGGTATGTTTGTGACAGATTTTGTAGACAGGTCGCTGACCGCAAAGTCATAAATTCGCAGCCTACGCATTAAACACCACTAATAAAGCCGTTCGCTCACCCCTTCTTTGAACGAACCATTTTTCTCAGGTACTGGCTCCGTGAACTCGTAGTCGCCAGCAAAAACTTCTTTGTTACCACCCGGCGCCCACCAGACCCAGATCGCCCTAACACTATCCCCGGTATGGTTCACCATCTTGTGCACGGCACCAGGCTTGGTGTAAATCGTCATACCCTGACCCACTTCTCGGGTGACCCCATCGACTGTCCAGTCAGCCTTGCCTTCAGTCACAAAATAGATTTCCGGTACCTCATGTCTGTGGCTATGGTAGATTGCATTCGGCGCCAATTCCCACAGACCGAACTGGATGTCATCACGCTCTATCTGCCCACCTTCAATGCCACCCACCAGAGTTTTCCAGCGCGCAATGTTGAACTCGTTAACCTTCCAGCTGACCTCGGACTGATCCAGGAATGGGCCGGCTATGGCAGGAGCCTGCTGGCCAATGGAGCCACCCGCCGCCATCAGAAGACAGCCCAGCGTGACGAAGCGCCAAAATCGAAATCTCGCCACTACGCCTTTGGCTCCTATAGACATGACTGCATAGCTTGCCACTGCCCCCTCTCCATCATTTTGCCTGACGTAACGCAGCCCTGTAATAGGGAAATCTCATGATTACAGTCTCTCAGGCTCCCATGGAAGTTGCTGAGTGCACTACAAACGCAATCCGGCATCCAGTTCAATAACCCGGCCACTCACATAATCATTCTCGAAAATGAATTTAGCGGTATGTGCGACTTCTTCAGGCTCGCCAAGACGTTTCAGCGGAATACCCGCAGCCATTTTCTCCAGCGCTTCCGGCTTCATGCTGGCAACCATTTCCGTAGCAATGAAGCCCGGCGCGATAGCCGCCGCTCGAATACCATAGCGAGCCAGCTCCTTGGCCCAGACGGTTGCCATCGCGGCCACACCTGCTTTCGCCGCGGAGTAGTTACTCTGACCCATATTTCCTGCCTTACTGATGCTGGATATATTGATAATGCAACCGGCTACACTTTTCTCAATCATTCTGGAGGCAGCCTCACGCCCACAGAGAAATACACCCGTCAGGTTCACATCAATGACAGCTTGCCATTCTGCGAGCGACATTCGTTTTTCTATCTTGCCGTCTTTAAACTTGATCATCAGGCCATCCCGCAGGATACCGGCATTATTGACTAGTCCATGAATCTTCCCAAAATCAGCCTCTATAGCGTCAAACGCGGCGATCACATCATCTTCTTTGGCGACATTAGCCTTATATGACTTTGCATCACCGCCCGCGTCTTTACACAATTGAACTGCTTCATCCAACGGTTCGTCATTCAAATCAATGAGTGCCAGATTGGCACCTTCTTTAGCGATTACAACAGCCATTGCACGACCTAGACCCTGCCCGCCGCCAGTAATGACAATAGTTTTGCCGTTCAAATCCATGTTTTTCTCCTGCAGTAAAACCACATACTAAATCGAAGGCGCATGATGCCATTTCAACCTGCGAAATGCACAAAGACCGGCCCATAAATCCATCTTTGCATCAATACGGTGTGCCCGAACATCCCATTACCCGCTGAACCACCATTCGAGCATGTCAGCCGCCCACTGGTCAGACATTTCCTATACATACTTATTTCATTGATTGATCCAAGTCTATTAATCGGCTGATAGGCTTTTCTTTTAAGCTCTCTTCTGCCTACACTACGCGGATCGAGAATAAAGACTAAGGGCAATCTATGCCAAGAGAAGTCCACACTGCACGACTACAGAAAATTGAAGACCTCCGCGAAGAGATATTAAAGGCAGGCGATGAAGCACAGACACTGAAAAAGCTTCCCGACTGGATCGTCACCACGTTGGTCGACGAAGGGTTTTTCCGCTTTGCCCTGCCCACTGAAATGGGCGGTGACAATGCAAGCTCCATGGAGACGATAGAAGTCCTAGAGCATATGGCTGCCATCGATGCATCGGTAGCCTGGAATGTCATGCTCGGCTCCGAGATCAACGCCATGGCCGTTGGTGGTATGGACCCAGAGCTTGCCAAGGAGATTTACCTCGATAACCCTCGCGTTATCATGTGCGGCGGCGGTGGGCCCGGCAGCACACCACCTCGCGCCGAACGTCAGGCTGATGGCAGTGTTAAAGTCTGGGGCCAGACCACCTTCATATCTGGATGTCATAACGCCGATTTCTGCTTTATGGGTGCGCCCCTGATGAAGGGTGACGAGTTGGAAACCGATGCAAACGGCGCCCCGATCTTCAAGCTATGGTTCCTCCCCAAAGACCAATTTGAAATTATGCGCACCTGGGACGTAGCAGGGCTGCGTGGTTCAGGTTCCGATGACGTAAAAGCCGATGGCGCGGTTGTCCCCGCAAAATACGCAGGTGTAGACCTCTGGTCAGTGCCAGCACATTACCCTAACCCCGTTTATCGTATGCCAACGGCGCTGCGCTTGGCTTATAACAAGGCCGCCATTGCGATAGGTGTAGCCAAAGGCTCACTGGAAGTCTTCGCTGACATCGCCCAGAACAAGATACCCATGCTGACCTCTGCGTCTCTTGCCAACAGGGGCATTGCTCAGTACCGGATGGGTGTCGCCGAAGCGACCTTCCGCGCATCCCGCGCATGGTTAATGGAAACCATGACCGCGGTCGAAGACGAGCTAACCGGCAACTCCGACCTTCCAGGGGCAAAGACTACCCAGGATGCTCGACTCGCCTGCACCCACGCAGCCAACGAATGCATGAAAGTCGTCGATCTGCTGCACAACACGGCAGGTACCACCGGCATGCGAACATACAGCCCGCTTGAAAGAAAACTCAGGGATTCTCATGGCGCGGCTACGCATAGATGGGTAGCTCATCCTCTTTATGAAGATCTTGGAAAAATTCTTCTCGGTATCGAAGCCGGACCGGAGTTCGCCGGAGGGGCGGGTGTGCCTATCGGTCCTCCTGCGCCAAAATAACTGTTCAACGCTCTCTACCAGAAACGTCCGATAATCGGGCGTTTTTGTTTCTATGCACCACACATCGATCACGCAGCGGCTTCCAGCCCAACGTTCTTCGGGTTTGGCAGGAGATGGTCCAACGTCAACCCTATAGAGGCTTTCGGGAGTATTCAGATACGCGCCCTTACTAACAAGTAGGCGCCTGAATTGCCGACTCAATCAAGCCGGCGCACTGTTTACTTATTTTCTGCACCAGACCTCGGTCATAACCCTGCATCCGAGGGGTGTGGATGTGCCCCGCACATATAAGACGGTCTTTTTCCCGAATGTGCCGAATCACCCTGTAGGCAATCTCATTCGATAAATATCCACCTCCGCTTCCAAGCACAGCGGTTTTCGACTCAATCGCCGCCAGGCTGATCGCTTCAATCTCGCCCTGCTCCAGCGTTGTCACCAATCTGTTGTCGTTAACCGGGAAATCACCCGTACATTTCTTCATCTCAGCCACGGGTAACGAAAATTCAATAAACTCCGGCCCCTTAAGGTGCGGCGGTATAAAGGGTTTCTCCGCTGACCCACCACCTGCCTGCCTGACATTATCCGGTGTCGATACGGATCGCCTCCTGCCAGGGAATCGCTCCAGGTCGAAACCTGTTCGACCCATACTGACAGTGATCACCATGTCCACTCTATCAGTGAAAGTCTCAAGGACTCTTTCTACCAGAAAATCATCAAAGTCCTTATAACGCACCGGAAATATCATCGAACGAATCTCAGCTCTTTCCGCGCCCAACGCTATCTGTTTGTGTTGATGTTGAAGCGCGACCACGCCGGACGGATTCCCCTGTTCTATATGATCGTCCAGGTGAAATGGGTCGAACCCCGTCACCAGCACACGATAGGTTGCACCGGCTGAAAACTGATTGCCCAACATACCGCGGCTAGCCAGCTCAAACTCCAACAAATCCGAGGATCCAGCACCGAGTTCTCTCAGAGATCGAGATAGAGCGAGTCGTTGCCAATAAAGAGGCCGATCATCAAGTTGATCCTTATCGAATGCGCTTGACCAAAGGTCGTCACCGATCTGACGAGGCTTTACCCCAGACGGTAAGGTTGGATGCCAAGCACCTCCTGAGAGCAGTGGCCCAAGCGATGCTTCGGCGAGGGTGAGCCTTGATTCTTCGACATAACTTTCAGACATCGCGTAAACTTACACGAGTGCGCTCAGTTCGCAAGGCACCTTTAAGCTACCAACCTCGGTTCGCAAGCCACCATTAAACTAACAACCTCGGTTCGCAAGTAAACAGAAGACAAACATATGATTCGATTCGGCGTACTGGGCGCAGCCCGGATAACTCCAGCAGCACTGATCTATCCATGCATGAATGAACCTCTGGCTCACATCACTGTTATTGCGGCACGAAACAGGGATAAGGCTAATGCCTTTGCGACAGCTCACCATATAGGAACTGTGTGCGACAGCTACCTTGATGTTGTTGACCATGAAAAAATCAATGCTCTATACAATCCACTCCATATTCCCGCCCATCATCCGTGGACCATGGCCGCCTTGAAGGCAGGCAAACATGTCCTTTGCGAAAAGTCACTTGCCTGTAACGCAAACGAAGCGAGAGAAATGAATCAGTTGGCTAAAGATCAGGGCCTGGTGCTGATGGATGCCTTCCACTATCGCTACCACCCTTTGTTCGCGCGAATGAAAAACATCGTCGCTAGTGGCGAGCTTGGCACTATTTCATCCATCGACGCAGCCTTTCACATTCCAGTGACCGATCCGGGCGATATTCGAATGAACTACCACCTGGGTGGGGGCGTCACAATGGATATAGGCTGCTATCCCATTTCATGGGTTCGGCATTTGGCTGGTACCGAACCAACGGTCGTTTCGGCGACAGCAGAAGTTGGCCCGCCTCAGGTCGACCTGTTACTGGAAACAAAAATGGAGGCGGGCAAAATCGCCATCACCACATCAGCGGATATGCGGGCGTCAGCATCATTCAAGGCGGAAGTGACCGTCAGGGGAAGCAGGGGGGAATTGCGGGTCGACAACGTCGTTGCACCACAGATGGGTCACCTTCTGACCCTAAACGTGAACGGACAGACAAGCCAGGAAACCTTTGATCGCAGGGCTACCTATGCCTATCAGCTAGACGCCTTCATTGCGGCGGTTGAAAAGGACGAACCTCTTTGGACTGACGGCAACGATGCTGTTGCCCAAATGACAGTGATTGATCGCTGTTACGAAGCCGCCGGTTTACCTATCAGGGGCCTGGAACTCTGACCATCCCCAAGGACCGTTACTTGACCCAATAACCGGGTTCGTTGGTACTGTAACCAAGACAGCGATAGGTTTCGTCGACCAGGGATTGCCCTCTTTCATTGAGCAAAATCCCCGCCCCCATTTTGTTCATGCTGTATCCAAAACCAAGATGACATTCAGTATCGGCAAAGCCGACGCTACCCCCAGCACCAGCGTGTCCAAATGCGTGCTTACCCATGATAATGGTTTCGAGCGCACCAGCTTCGCGATGTCGATTATCCATGCTAAGCATGAAACCAAGGCTAAATTTCGTAGGTGACACAAGCGTCACATCTTCATTGGTTGCCACAGAAGCAGCCTGCATACGCTCAAGGGCAACCTTATCAACAAAGCCTTCACCGCCATTTGCAAACGGTTTGAACATTCCCGCAATTCCCTTCCCATTGGCAATGCCTCCACCTGCGCCGTACTCGCAGAGATAGCTTTCGGGGGCGTCAGTCTTAAATTTTCCGTTGTTGAGTAACGCAATGTATTGCAACGACTCTTTACTTTGCAGCAGCGCAACGGTGTAAGGAGAAACCAGATCCTCTTTTTTCGGTGCCCAGCGCATCATTCTTGATACGCGGTGATGTTCTGATTCAGGCAAGCCAATGTAAAAATCCAGCCCCAAAGGCTCCGCAACACGCGTTCGGAAATAATCACCCAACGAAAGACCAGAGGCGCGCCTAACAAGTTCTCCAACAGTCCAGCCAAATGTCGACATGTGATAGCCATTTCGAGTGCCCGGCTTCCAGAATGGCGCCTCTTCCGCCAACCGCTGCACCATGTAGTCCCAGTCCAGAAAGCCGCCTTCCTTAATCGGCGTGCGAATAGCAGCGAGCCCCGCTGAGTGATTGAGCATCATGGCAACGCTCACATCGTCCTTGCCCTGCTGGCCAAATTCAGGCCAGTAATCCACAACCTTTGCCTGCAAATCGAGTTTTCCTTCACAGATAAGTATGTGCGCACAAATTGAAACAGCCGCCTTGGTCACCGAATGTACAACACTCATGGTGTCTTCTTGCCAATCTGACTCCTGCCGGGGATGCATTCGGCCACCCCAAAGATCAACAACAGTCTCCCCGTCAACATTGAAACAAATGGACGCTCCTTGCTCCTCGCGATCTTCAAAATTGGCAACGAAGGTCTCTAGCACACTGCGGAACTTTTCATCACAGTAGCCGTGAATAGTACCTTTCCCGTCACTTAGCGCTATTTCTATGGGGCTACTCATTGCGTTATTACCGTTTTCCTGTAAATAAAACATCCTACCATGCAGCAAAACACAGGTACGAGCCTGGTAGTCAGCAGGCAGAAAAGCCTGCACCTACTCCCCGACGGTGCAACACAAGCAGCAACTTTGCCGCCACCCAAGCCCAGACCTCGCACGGCCAGGTTTATGTGTAACTCGAGCTTCCGGCAGCCGCTAAGGACGATTGGACTACTTTCCTGCATCCATAATGCCACCTTGATTGTTGCTTAACGCGTCTTTAGCTCAACCAGAATAGCGTGATAATCATCTCCAGCATTGTGGGCAGTCTCAATATGACCCTTCTTGATGAAATCTGAAGAACCTGGCTTCGGGAAAAATTCAAATGTTTCACCAAGGGTCCCTCCTGTTCCATTATGAAACTGAACATGAATAGGCCCCTCACCTGAAACGTTCAGCAAAAAATAATCATGCTTGTGTTCATGTTTCGGTATATCTTCGCCCCCACGCACAACCTGGTTCCAGACCCTGACCTCTTCATCCTCAAATACAACTTCCGTAGCTATTTCATGATCCGTCATCGATGAAACCTCCCAGTCTTTCATTGGCCGCCAAAAAATCTTCCATGAAATCGTACACCACTTGTTTAGCGGACAGGCTCTGGTTCATCATGCCAACACCCTGACCTACCCAGTAAGTCGCCAGTTGCTTCGCGCCCTGATGGCCCGATTCCGCGAGTTTAACAACCTTACCCAACGCCGGTTCACTCACCAGAGATTGGAGTGGCATCGGTAATGGCTCCGGTGCCTCTGCACTTTCCCAAGCATCAGTCCAGGGTGACCTAACCTGCCTTGAATATTTCCCAGTACGGCTCTTTGTTCGAATAGTTTGGCTGGAGCCGGCAGAGAGCAGTTTTTCCTTAATAATAGGTGATGTCTCCGCCTCCTGGGTGGTTAACCAGACGGAACCCGTCCAGGCCCCATGTGCTCCCATCGCCATGGCCGCCGCCATCTGACGTCCGGTAACAATGCCCCCTGCAGCCAGCACAGAAACATCAGGGTAGCCCTCTACCGCCTGTGAAACTTCAGGTACCAGGACCATCGTGGACACTTCGCCGCAATGCCCTCCGGCCTCTGTGCCTGACACTATCAGAATGTCCACACCGGCTTCAGCCTGTTTGATCGCATGATGCTTGGCACCGACAAGCGCGCCGCAGAGAACCCCTTTCTCTTTCGCCATCTGCAGCATGTATGCGGGCGGAACACCCAGTGCATTAACAATCAGGCTTATGGGATGGGCAAATGCAATATCCATAATGCCTTCGGCACGCTTCTCTCCGAGGAAACCGCCATTGCCACGTGACGCCCCTTCGTACACATCAGCCGTATCGACGTTGTGCCTTGCCAGAACGCCCGCCGCGAAGTTCTTGTACTCGTCCGGTACCATGGCGCTGACTTCTTCTGGAGATTGGGATTCATCCTTGTTCGCCATGCTTGTTGGAACTATCAGATCTAGCCCATAAGGCTTGCCATCGATGTGCTCATCAATCCACGCAAGTTCTATTTCCAGCTGATTTGGCCCGAAACCCGCGGCACCCAGAACACCCATACCACCAGCCTTCGATACTTCTACAACAACATCGCGGCAATGAGTAAAGGCAATCAAGGGAAACTCAATGCCGAATTTTTCACAGATAGGAGATTTCATAGTCACTTCCTTCTCGTTTATATTGCAATAATAGGGTTCGATCATCTCATGATGAGTAAACCGATTCGAGCGGGGTGATCGTGTCTATTCAGTTGTCGATGCGGAAGCTTGCAGGGTACCTAACAACGCCTGCTTAAATGCTGATCTGATGGCATATAGATGCCAGGTGTGGTCATCGAGAGCGCTTTTTGCACAAGGCAGTGGATTTTTACCGCACTCGAGCGGTGGGTACCCGTAGAATTATAGTTTCCAAGCAATGGTCGTTGAGAAATACACCATCAAAAAAAAGGCGCCTTTCGGCGCCTTCCTAAAGAGAGCCTATTATTGCCCCATTGAATACGTTATGCCCAGCTTGTACATACGACCGAATGGGTTGTGTGTAAAGGCATCGTAGTTCATTTCACGAGACATGAAAGCCGGATCATCATCCTCCATATTGATAACTGATCCCGTCACTGCCAACTTGCCATCCATGAACCGGTAAGTTGCATGAAGGTCATGAGTAACGTATGTCGGTACAGTTGCGTCACCCGCAGGCTGTGGCGCGGCGCCAGCATACTTATAGCTATCAACATAGTTAGTAATCCAGCGAACATTTAAATCCTGCCAGGCATAGTTCAACGTGGCATGCCCCTTCCACTCGGCAAGCGTTCTCGCCAGCGAAGTGCCATAGTTTAATCTACCGAGCGCATCATACTTGCCACCAAACTCCCAGGAATCGATATCGAAACTTAAGATTCGAGTTCCGGTCACCTCAGCTGAAAAATAACCTGGACCCAATTCCAAACCATACTTGAACGTAATGTCGAGACCATCAGTCTCGTAATCCGGTCCATTAACAATGTTGACATTAATAATTTCAACATCTGTTGCGTTGGTGCCGCCACCGAAAACTAATCGATCAAAATATTCGCCATTGGGATCGCAAGCACCACCAGGACACGCCAGAGCGAGAATGTTTGTGAATGGTTCAGTTACCAGTGGGTCTGTGAAGTCGTAAGACCAGTAGTCCACTGTGAAATACAGATTATCCGAACCGGTCAACAAGCCATCACGATCAACCAGTAAACCGATGTTAATCGTATCAGCTTCTTCAGGCTTCAAACTTGGGTTACCCGTCGTATCAATGCGCTTGAACGCACCGGTTGCCGCAACATACTGCAACGAACTCGATGAGTTGGATCCCACAGTCTGGTTCAGGGTGGGTCCACGGAATGTGGAACCGAATGAAGCCCGAAGGCCTATACTATCGGTAACCTGCCATCTGACTGAGACCTTTGGATCTGTTGTAGAACCGGTTTCCCCGCCGTAGTCTTCGTGACGTATTGAAAGCTGGGCTTCAACACTATCCGACAATGGGAAATGGAATTCTCCAAAGACGCTCCAGATATCCCTGTCTTCATCGATCGGGAAACTCGGTGGGAGGAATCCGAACAGACCGGTTCGACCGGTCTCACAATCCTTAATTTCAGGACCCGCAGCACAAGGAAACTCCACACCATCATAGAAACCAGAGACACCCGTTTCATAGGTTTCGTCCCGATACTGGAAGCCAAGAGCGTAGTCAATCACACCACCCGCCAGCTCGAACGAAGACAACTGCCCCGTCAATATACCATCGACGGTCAACAACGAGGTTTCACCTGAGCCAACGCCGTAGGTCATCATATATTCACGGATTCGTTCATTATCTAAGGCTGGATTGAAGTCCGGATTGTTCAAAGTGCCGTTAGGTACCAATGGGTCTGAGCCAGACATCGAGTTGGAAAATGGAATCCAGTACTGACACGCTCCTTGACCTGCATTAGCCTGAACGGTCGCCAGCGAGAACTCCAACTGGCCCTGCGCATTGTACTCATTGGGAACTTGAGCTTCACACTCGAATCCACCCAGTCCTTGGCGAGCCCGACTGTCACGATAAACCATCGTGTCGCCCCCTTCAGATTCACGCTCTGACTCAGAATAAGTCAGCGCAATTTGCCACCCTTTGTCGCCCCATTCACCATCAAGAGCGGCAGAAAAGCGCATCAATTCAGAGTGGCGGAAATGTGACCTGGGCGGACCATCCTGACCGTAATAACGACCATAGAACCAGGCTACTTCTTGCCAATCAGGATCAATGCCTGCTGCATCCTGGTCGCCACCATCACCACCGTACATACAGTAGGCTTCAGCACAGGATGCGTAAGCTCCGTATAGGTCTGGATACTTACTCGCCATATCGACCAGACCAGGATTGTTTGCTCGAACGGTCCTGTTTTCATCAACCAGCTTATTGGGAGGGTACGAAGGTGAGGTACCCCAGCCAGGCACATCGCTGTCAGTTAACAGGAATTCCAGGCTTAGCGTAGTCGTGTCGTTTATCTCGAACGTGCCTTCTGTGAACCACTGCCACCGCTCTGCGTCTTCAGCTAAATTATCGAATGCTGTGTACTGGAACCTACAAAAGCCGCCTAAACCGGGATCACCATTACCCAGTGAATCCGGATCGGCAAATGGAATGTTCAGAGTAGTTGTTTTGGCTCCGCCAAGATTCTCACAGTTTGGGTCCACGATACCGGTGGCTAATAGCCCACCAAAACCGCCGCCGATCGGCGATGCCGCCCAACGATCATTTGGAATCAGAACCGATGGCCTGCCGACTGAAGACCAGCCACCTCGAGTATTGTCCGCATAACTTCTTAACGCCCAGTCGCGATCAGCAATTCGGAGTTGGCTTCGCTCGATATAACTCGCCGAAGTGACAATGTTCGCGCGCCCATCCATGAACTCGCCACCCCAAATAACACCAAACTCAGTATCACCGTCTGAATCTTCGATGTCTTTATGAGACGCTGAAACCTCAAATCCCTGGAAATCGCTCCGCGTCATAAAGTTCATCACGCCGGCAATTGCATCGGAACCATAAGTGGCGGCTGCGCCGTCCCTCAACATCTCGATCCGCTGAACAGCGATGGATGGCATCATATTAACGTCAACCAATAGCTGCGCTTGAGCACCGATTGCACCTGGCGACCAGGTGGTTCGACGACCATTGATCAAGACTAGTGATCGACTTGGGCCAAGACCTCGAATGTTAATGGTTGCGCGATCCGCACCTGCCCCAGCCTGAAACTGGTCAGTTTCGCCGTCCGCGCCCTGTGAAAACGATAGACTTTTTATAAGATCCATCGTGGTCGGCGAACCCGACAAGGCTAGATCTTCTCTTTGAAGTGTTGTTATCGGCAAGGATTCATCTTCTGCCGCACCCTTGATGTACGACCCTGTGACAACCACCTCTTCGATTTCCGAAGCCGCATGAAGTGTTTGAAAAGATAAAAGAGTTGTCGTTAGAAAAATAAACGGCGTGAACCACCGCAGACGTATAGATGTTTGCATTGCTTTATATCCCCCATATGTAACATTTTTTAAGATCAAGTATCTCGTCGAGACTTAACCTTCTGAAATTTATATGTCGGTCGGTAATGCTATACAGTTCTCCAAAATGTCCTATTCAGTTTAGTGGGTTGGGAAGCGATATGGTCATAAGTACATATCCTTCTAGTTTGACGAACTGACTCCTCTTTATAGGTAAGCAGACTACGGTCCGTCGCGAATTAAACTATAGGTCATGATGATGTAAGTCAATTGTTATTGCCAATAGCGTGAATTGCATCTGAAGCAGCGCCGATAGTAAGTAGGTGATATGCTGTTGCTGAACGGATGTAGGTAAGGCCTATATGAAAAAAACTGCTCTCGTGCTTTGCGTGGCATTACTGTGTGCTTGCGCATCAACAGAACGAACGCCGGAAGAAATTGCGGCTGCTAAATCTACGCGTAAACACTGTACTAATAGTGCACCTACCGGGTCACTTCGCAAGGTATCTCGTTGCAGGAGTGCAGCACAACTGAAGGCCGAGCGTGAAGCGGCCCAGGAATCGTTAAGGAACCGGTCTGTTGTGTCCGGAGGCGGCGGTGAGAGTCAGTAGACTAGAGCCTGCTTTTTGGTGCTAATTTGGGTGTTGTAACCGCTGGATGCTGTTGGAGCATACAGCGTATGTCCATGGGGCCATTATTCGCATGGACGTGCACTATACCCTTGACACCCGCCTATATGAGGTACCACTAAACTCGGTAGATTTAACACAGCACCCGAGTGTTTCGCAGAACTTGGGTTTTAATCCTTTCCGCGCACTCAGGGATCTTTGCTCACCGATACTACGCCTATGAAATACTTTACAATATTAATCGTCTGCTGGCTGGCTGCACCTGCCCTCGCCAACGACACTCTGAGTTCTGCCTTCAAAGCAGTCGACGAGCGAGACTACAAACGAGCGATCGAAATCCTGACCGCGCTATCCGAGAGGCAGCAGGATCGTAACGTGTTATTTCATCTTGCAAGGGTGCAGTACCACTCAGGTGCTTTCGACAACGCTTCGGACACCCTGGAAGACTTTCACCAGCAATATCCTGATGATAGCGAAGCCTACTATCTCTCCGGTCTGGTATACCTGGCCCTCATCGGCGAGGTCAACATTTTCAAGAAAGTCGGCATGGCAAATAAGGCACTATCATCCTGGAAGGCGTCGGTTGCCGCCGACTCCGGGAACTTAGATTCCCGATATGCCATCTTCGCTTACTACACCAATGCACCGGGCATCGCCGGTGGAGACCTGGACATTGCCAGAGAGCAGATGAATGAAATCGAACAGCTGAACAAGGCCTATGGCGCCATGGCTAGAGGCCTGCTGCTCAGCAAGGAAAAAGATCTCGCCGGCGCGGAGGCCGCTTTCCGGCAAGCCGCTCTAATGATGAATCGCGCAGGGCCTTACTTTTCTCTCGCTCAGTTTTACATGCAGAACGAGCAATATGAAAAAGCGATCTCTTCCGTCCAGCAATTTCAGAATCGCGAAAAGCGTTGGTGGGATCCGGATGCGACAGTCGCCTATCTTGTGATGGCAAGCGCTAATGCTGAACTGGGGAACTTTGAGATCGCCAGGCAGGAAGCTGAACTAGGGCTTTCCATGAATCCCAACAAACAAGTTAAAAAAGGACTTAACGCTGTATTAAAGTCCTTATAGCTGCACTCTATCTGCTTAAGATTAGATGTCTGTCTGACAAGGCCGTATAGATTATTGTTCGGTCGCACCAATTAGCTCTGCCAGATCACCGCCTTCCCGCGCGGCCTCTATAAAAGAGGCTTCGTAAGCAGATTCCGGGTTGGCTCGAACTCGTTCGTCCAGCCGATGTGCATCTTCACCAACCAGGATTCGCCACTTACCCGCCTTAACGCCGTCAAGGATAATGGAGGCCGCATCCCCCGCACTGGTAGGGGCATTATCACGAAATGCGATTCCCCTCTGGTGCATGAACTCTCGGATCTGGTCATCAGACAGGTTCATCACTACTTCTGACATTTCTCCGCCTGATTTCATCATTCGCTCGCGTATATCCTTGATATCCTCTTCACTCATATCAAGCGCCGCTGGTCGTCCAAGAACTTTTCCAGAGTTGATCGCGATAGAGGTGCCAATGTGCCCTGGCATAACAACACTAACCCCTACGTGGGGCGCATTCATCCTGAGGTCAGTCACCAGCGCTTCACTGAACCCCTTTACGGCAAACTTAGCGGAACAATATGCGGTATGCGGCGTGTTCGGGCCCAGGGAAGCCCAGAACCCATTGATGCTGCTGGTGTTAACGATATGCCCTTCATCAGCGTTAACCAATGTATCTATAAATGCGCGGCAACCATAGTAGACGCCGAACCAACAGACATTGAAGGTTCTTTCCCAGTCAGCTCTGTCCTCCGGATTCATAAAACTGCCGCCGCCACCAATACCGGCATTGTTGAATAACAAATTGATCTTGTCACCGTGGGCAGCGACCACTTCATCCCGAAAGTGGTTCATCGCTTCTTCACTGGAAACGTCACATTGATGCAGGGTCACCAGGATGTCGGAATTTATTTCCTGACACAGCGTTTTTGTTTCTTCCAGGTTCTCCATCAGAACATCACAGGTCGCGATATTGCATCCTTCCTTAACCAGCTGCAGGCAAAGCTCTCTTCCCATACCGGTACCTCCACCGGTCACGACTGCTATCTTTCCTTCAAAGCTATCCATCTACTTCTCTCCTCGATTCTTTGTTAATTTGGCAACTTATCGTCTTCTTGTCCCACGTCATTGGCTCCAGGCACCATACCATCGAACTGGCTTTTCGCCCGCCACAGCATGACGGCCAGCACTGCGAACGGAATGCCTATCAAGACACCCATCCACCAGTCGGTCTCGCGGTAGAGCCAGGGCCAGACCGCCATGCCAATAGCGACTTGCACAACATAAAGAGCCGCCCAGGGAAACATCCACCGCCTCATCTTAAGAAAACCGAAGAACCCCGCGCCGTAGATCAACCAATGCAAGGGTTCTGTGACCTTGGCGGCCCAACCATGAAGCATGTAACCAAACCAGACTTCAGCATCCTGGTCGACGGGCTTGTAAAACAAATCAAAAGGCATGTAGATGAACGTCATATACGCACAAAAAATCATCAGTGCATTCATCCAATGCGGACGTCCCGCAAAAAGTGTCTTCAGTTTTTCCACCAGTCCTTACTCCCGCTCTTATTGATTTAGACTACTCTTCGCAGCGCTTTCGAACGATATCACACCGTCTTAATAATTTATGTCAGTAACGAACCAATCAAACTTAGAGTGAATGGACTCCTTTCGAATAGACCAAAGAACATTTTTTACGGCTCTACCCAGGTGCTTTCAAGGCGAGTAAAGAGAAGAACTTCATCGAAGTTCTTCCCTTCATTCTAGAGCCCACCGGAAACAGCCACGATTCTTCGAACGGCACTGCAAATTGTTTTCTGGCTGAGTTTCTTGTTGTTAGGCTGCTCGACCCCAGGTTGGCATAGCCCATAAATCGGAGCGCCGAGCGGATTTAAGCCCCTGGAGAAAGAGGGGGGAAGAAGGGAAAATAGGAGCAGGGGAAAAGGGGTCAGCGCTGACCCCCAGTAATGTCATCCCTCGATAAAGCTTTTAAGCTGTTCCGACCTGGAGGGATGTCTGAGCTTTCGAAGTGCCTTGGCCTCAATCTGCCGAATACGCTCGCGCGTTACCGAGAACTGACGGCCCACTTCCTCAAGGGTGTGATCGGTATTCATATCAATACCAAACCGCATCCTTAGGACCTTCGCCTCACGATCGGTCAAAGCAGTCAACACATTGGTCGTAGTCTCTTTCAAACCTGCATCCGTTGCGTGATCCATCGGGGATTCGGCAGTGGTGTCACTCACGAGATTCCACATCGTGGAATCATCATCATCACCGACGGGTGTTTCCAGTGAAATGGGCTGTTTCGCAACATCTAGCGCCTTCAGAACTTTGTCTTCCGGCAAGTCCATCCTCTTGGATAGCTCCTCGATTGTCGGTGACCGCCCGAGTTCCTGAATCAACTGCCGGGTCAATCGATTGAGCTTGTTCACTGTTTCCATCATATGGACGGGTACTCGAATCGTTCGCGCCAGATCCGAGATGGAACGGGTGATTGCCTGCCTGATCCACCATGTGGCATAGGTGGAGAATTTAAACCCGCGACGGTACTCAAACTTGTCAACAGCCTTCATCAACCCAATATTACCTTCCTGAATCAGGTCGAGGAAATGCAATCCCCGATTGGTGTACTTCTTGGCTATCGAGATGACCAACCTGAGATTCGCCTCAATCATGTCCTTCTTAGCGGCACGGGTGTTTCCGACCGCCAGGAATAAACGACGGTTAAGGTCCTTGATTTCTGCAATGCTCATATCAGTTCGGGTCGATACGCGTTTGATCAGCTTGTTACCATGACGAACAGAGACCCTTACTTTTCGCAATCTTTCTGCAATTTCTGGCATTTTTTCTGTCATGTCGTCGATCCAGTCGACGCTGGTCTCATTGCCAACATAGTTCTTCAGGAACACTTCCCTGGGCATTTTGCTTTTGCGGACGCACAAATCACGAATCGATCGTTCCTGATCCCTGATAAGCTGCATGTCACGACGAACAAGTTCCAGTATCGGATCCATCACCGCAGGTACCAGCTTGAACAGGCTGAATGCATCGGCCATTTTCCCTTGGGCCTTGATTGTCTTCGGATCCATTCGGCCATGCTTGATCCTGGCCCGATCATAAGCTTTGTAAGCCTTATCCAAGATCTTGAATCTTAGATGCCCCAGATCATGATCAAGCTTACCAGTGTTGTCGTCCTCACCTGCTTCATAGTTGCCGCTGGATTTCGCCTCAGCGATCAGGGACATATCTGGAATGATATCTTCTGGGTCGAGAAACCCCGAGATGACGGCAGAAACCTCGCCTTCATCTTCGATTACTTCTTCATACACCGCGAGAACATATTCCACCGTCCCCGGGTAACCTGCCATGATCGACATTGTCTCGCGAATACCATCTTCAATTCGTTTGGCGATTTCAATTTCACCGGCACGCGTTAACAGAGGCACTGTTCCCATCTCACGCATATACATGCGGACAGGGTCCATAGTCTTGCCTACAACACTCTCAATGCCGCCAATGGTTTGATCTTCATTGTCAGCTATATCGTCCGATGACGACTTCAGAGATGCTGGATCAGGCGCCGCTTCGTAAACCGAAACACCCATCTCTTCGAACATTAGAACAATACTTTCGAACTCGTCGGTTTCTTCAATACTTTCTGGAAGTGCTTCAGTCAGCTGATCGTAAGTGAGGTAGCCCTGCTCTTTTCCGGTGTCGATCAGGACCTTGAGCTTTGATTCCTCTGGTTCAGTCTCGTCTTCATCCTCAGCCTTTTCTTTCTTGCCGGCCAATTCTTCCAACGCATCAAGTTCGTCCGTCGTGTCTTCAAGGCTATCGTCATCCAGTATTGTGTCGAAATCACCTTCACTCGAATTAGTCATAGGGCGTGAACTCCGTTAAATACAGTGCATATTAATAGGTGGTCTTTCATCGCGTACCTGCAGTGCTGCGTCTTGCTTGAATGAGGACATTACAACCTGACAAATGGACCTTCGTTTCTGATGAAAGATGTCTCCAGATACGATCAAAGAAGGTTCCCTCGGATCGCCGGGTGAGTCTTATCTGGAAGCATGTAAGATCTGGCTTTGCATTATACATTTTATCGTAGCTTGGATGTCTACAAGTAAACTGTATTAAGTCACGTTTTTTGGAAAAAAAACGACCGTTCGTCACCCATTTTCAAGATCTGCCCCCTGCAACTTCTTATTCGGCAGTAGACTAGAAATAATGACGCTTTTCTCTTATCAGCTCGCCACCATCAAATGGGGCCTAAAGATCGGGATTTCAAGTCAAAACACAAGAAAAATCGTCGTGAAAAAATTTCAATTAGGCATTTTTGCCAAATTCGGTAACTTTTCTTTCCTGAATTCAGCAGCTTAGATTCGAATCCTCAATGTCAAGGCAATAGCGGCACAGGAACCTCCATTTTTCCACCCTTTAATTTAAAAATCGCTGGGGGTATATTGGTCAACCTCGCTAGCTGAAGCTGTATATATATACAGTATTGTCCTCGGCAGGATGGATGCGCATACAGCTTCGCTAGCCGAGACCAATGCAGTACAACTTCATCTACTACCTGGCTTCATCTAGATTGGCTTTTGGACCACCGCCAGTTGCGCACAACCCAAAAACACCGATACCGCGCACTTTTTCACCGTGTTGTCCGCACCTACTCAGGCAACACAACGACTTGTGACAAAACACCGTTCCAGTCAAATTCAGTGTCGCCTATGACGTAGAAAAACGGATTCAGAATGTTGTCTTTTGTGTTGTATCTAAGCGCTTTCAGATCTACATCAACGACACTTCCACCCGCAGCTTCCACCACTGCTTGCGCTGCCGCTGTATCCCATTCCGAGGTAGGCGCTAATCTAGGATACAGATCCGCTTCTCCTTCCGCGATAAGGCAAAGTTTTAGCGAGCTTCCCATATTAGTAGTGTCGATCGAGGAGAAATTTTCTCGAAGAACGCTCAGGCAGCCTTCCAGCGCTTCACCACCGTGTCTTCGACTGGCAACCACGGTTAGTGAAGCCCGGTCCAGCTTTCTAACCTGAATAGCCACGGTTTCTCCCTCCCGCGTCACAGTCGCGATTCCCTCGTGCTGGTCGCCCGTGTACAAAACATCTTTTACTGGAACAAACACGACCCCTCTCGTTGGGATACCTTTCTCAATCAGCGCAATATTGACGGTGAACTCGCCATTGCGATTGATAAACTCCTTGGTACCATCCAGAGGGTCAACCAGGAAATACTGGTCCCAGGAAGATCGCTCCACAAAACTAATGCCATCCGATTCCTCTGACAGAATAGGAATCCCAGGGGCCTTTTTCTGCAGGCCTGCAACAATGATGTTATGCGCGGCAAGGTCTGCCCTTGTCAGGGGAGAGTCATCTGACTTGGTTTGCACACCAAAATCTTCGTCACCATAAACCTCCAGAATGGCGGCTCCCGCGTCCCGCGCCACTGCGCACATTACCTTTATCAACTCAGTCAAAATTAGATACTCATTATTATCGATGACGGATTGAACAATATACGAGTATCAATCTCAACTGAGATAGAATGAACGCAATTTAAATTAGAGCCACTGAGGGTTCTAATAGATCAGGGTGTCACATGAGTGGTGTCACATGAGTGGTGTCAGACTAGATAAGTGGCTGTGGGCTGCACGGTTCTTTAAAACCCGGGCGAAGGCCAAGGACGCTATCGATGGAGGCAAAGTCCATCTGAGAGGACAGCGATGCAAACCCAGTAAAGAAGTAGTTGTTGGCGATATGCTTAACATAACTCAGGGGTTTGATGAAAAAGTCGTTGTCGTGCATCAGGTCTCTGAGAAACGAGGGTCCGCCATCCTCGCGCAAAAGTTATATCAGGAAACTCCTGAAAGTGAGGCAAAAAGAGCACTCCGCACTGAACAGCGGAAAGCCGCCGGTGCTCAAATCATGACTGAGGGCCGCCCTACGAAAAAAAATCGACGGCTAATTCACCAGTTCCGTGATAAAAACCTGTAGCAAGCAGGTGAAAACCGGAATAAGACAGATTCCTGCAAGAATGAAAAACGGCATTCCCCACAGCCCGTCAGATTTGGCATAATCACGTCCTCTCACCCACATGCATCACAGTCCTTGAAACCACGACCTAGCGACTCAGGCGAAATAAGCCTTAAAAAACTCATCGGTATTGTCAACTGCGCATTGGTCGTCCAAACCGGCCACCGAATTTGTCTTCAGCCACTGGACCCGTGATGATACTGATGAACCAGCCGCAAAGGCACTCGCAGATAAGTTCGTCAAGAACCTCCGAAAATTCAAAGTCGATGATGACGTCACTAACGCCGGTCCTCAGTTAAACTAAAAGAATGCAGTCGATACCCTTACCATTAAGCACAGCACTCAAAGAAGCCAGCAAGCACAATCCAGGCCTGCTCGTTTTTAATCACGGCATCGAAAGGGAGGCTCTTCGCGTGACACATGAGGGGCACCTCGCGACAACCCCCCATCCGCGGTTCTTGGGTGGTAAATTGACCCATCCCAAGGTAACCACCGATTTTTCAGAATCTCAGCTTGAACTCATCACTCCGGTGCATCAATCACCCGCAGCCGCTCTGGCTGAACTGGACGAGGTCCATCGATATATTTACTCAGGATTACAAGACGAAAAACTTTGGTCCGCCAGTATGCCGTGTCTGCTCAAAGCTGATGACGACATTCCCCTTGCCTATTATGGCGAGTCGAATCTGGGCCGGCTAAAGAAAGCCTATCGCAGTGGCCTGGGATACCGCTATGGTCGTGGCATGCAAACCATCTGTGCGGTGCATTACAACTTTTCTTTCCCGGACAGTTTCCTGGAGTGGTTGCGCACTGCCGAGCAGTCAACTGAGACTATCGCTGAGTTTCGTAACCGGCGGTATTTCGACCTGATGCGCAATTTCAGACGCTACTCATGGTTGCTGACTTACTTGTTCGGCGCATCGCCTGCAGTCTGCAATTCCTTTCTAAAGGGCAAGCAGCATTCATTATTGCCATTTGATGAAGCTACTGCGTTTTTGCCAAACGCCACTTCTCTTAGAAGCGGCAACCTGGGCTACCAAAGCAACACCCAGGCAGAGAACATGAACATCTGTTACAACGGCCTTGAAAACTACGTTGCAACACTGGCCAATGCGATCGCTACCGAACATGCACCGTATAAAGATATCGGCCTACTGGTCAATCGCGAGTACCGACAGATCAACACCAACATCCTGCAGTCCGAGGCAGAGTTCTATTCATCCATCAGGGCCAAACGAGTACCAGATAAAGGGGAGAATTTTCTCGCCTGCCTGCTGGAGCGGGGAGTCCAATACATCGAAGTACGGTTACTGGACGTCAATCCGTACCTTCCGCTTGGCATTGACGAGCAACAAATTAAGTTTCTAGATTCATTCCTCCTATTTTGCTTATTATCCGAAAGCCCGGGACACGACGATCAACTCTGTCGTGAAGTCACCGAAAATAGCGCCGCTACAGTTTACGAGGGACGTGACAACGAACTCGTACTCAGTGATCAGGGCCGCAAAGTTTCGCTGCGCGAATGGGGTAGTGCGCTCCTGACAAACATTGCAGAGTCTGCAGCGCTTTTAGATACAGGCACCGCTTCTTCCTATCAAGAAAGCGTTACAGTGCAACTTGATCGCCTGCAAAATTCAACTCTCACTCCAAGCGGTTCAATCCTGCACGATATGGAAACTGATCAGATTTCTTTCTCCAGATTCGCAATGGAAAAAACGCTGGAACATGAGCGTTATTTCAAGTCTCAGCCATTTACACCTGCCTTAAAAGACAAGTACGAAGTACTCGCGAAGAAGTCTATCGAAGACCAAGCGGCCATTGAGGTCTCAGATACACTGACTTTCGACGAATATCTTCTGAAGATCGCCGAGGAATATAAACCCCTCGCGGTTGGCAGTTGAACTACCTGGCACACTTCGCTCTGGCAGGCCCAGAAACCGGCTTGTTGGTCGGCGGTTTCCTGGGAGACTATATTAAGGGGCGCCTGGAAAATCGTTTCAGCCCTGAAATCGAACGAGGGATTCGCCTCCATCGCGCGATCGACCAATATACTGATTCACATCCGGTAGTAAGAAACAGTTACAAACGATTTGACCCAAAATTCCGCCGATACGCTGGCATCATCACGGATATCGCTTTTGATCACTTGTTGGCACAGAACTGGCGTCGATATTACAGCGAGCCACTTGAATCTTATTCCGCTAGCACCCTTGAGAAATTGTTGGCTCACAAAGACGTGTTGACCGATGCTGCATTCCAGAGCGCATCGCGAATGCAAGAACACAATTCATTGGCCCACTATGACCAGTTGGAATTCCTGGAACGATCTCTGGCGTATCTCTCAGGGCGGCTAAAACACGCAAACCCTCTCATCGAGGCCTATAAACATTGTGAGGAACAACTCCCCGGTCTTCAGCAGGACCTATCAGTTTTTTACCCTGGACTGATGGAATTTTGTGATGAATGGAAACAACTTCATTAAACAAGGGACGCGCTGATTGAGAGGGTTTGGGGGGGACAAGGCGAACCCGCTCGGAGTAACATCACTAATTCGCTTTATATTCCTGACTTTATAAACACGCGTTCAACACAGGCGTCGCAGGGAAAAGCTTTAACCAGGGATCGACTATCGCCGTCATAAACGATCCAACTGCACTAACTAGCAAGGAATAAGGAACAGATGTCTGATTACATACCGAATGCCAGGAACCTGAATTGGATAATCGGTTTTGGCTGCATGTTTCTCATGGGAGCCGCGCTCTACATGGAGCACATGATGCACTTGGAGCCCTGCCCGCTCTGTATATTCCAGCGAGTGGCCGTAATCGCAACCGGACTGGTCGCGATCGCAGCTGCCCTGCACAACCCAGCCCAGTTAGGTGTCAAGGTCTACGGCCTGCTAGTAGTGTTGGCTTCTACGGTTGGTGGTGCACTTGCAACCCGGCAAATCTATCTTCAAAGCCTGCCGGAAGATCAGGTACCTTCTTGCGGACCTGGGCTCGATTATCTGCTAGATGTGTTTCCCATGCAGGAAGTGATTCAAATGGTTCTGGTCGGTGATGGCAGTTGCGCCGAAGTCGTTTGGACGTTTCTTGGCGTGAGCATTCCCGGCTGGACTCTGGTCGGGTTTATTGGCCTGGTCACGCTGGGCCTATTCCAGGCTTTCAGGAAGAATCCGCACCAGTAATGCTCACTAGTGTTGCTGGGCAGACAGGGAATCCAGGGCTTCTTTCTTTTGGTCGATTGTCTGCTGAAATTGCTCAATGGTTGCCTTCATTTTCTGAAATTGTTCCGGTTCCGGCATACCTGATGGAACACCCATTGATTCTGAATCGGCTGATTCTCCCGCATCTGACCGCGGCACTGGCGGTACATAGGCTTCTATCAAATTCACATCCGAGATTTCTACTTCCTCAGCAATCTCCAAATTAGGCGGCGCATTTGAAAAATGCCATTGCTCCTCGTCGTCCTGCCACTTATAGACCAGCGTCGTCGGCTGCTCTTGCACGGGGGGGGACATTTTGACGCCACTGGTTAAATTACCCACCAGACCTTTTAACTGAACAGGTACGTCTATCTTCCAGTCATCAAGGGTCATTAATGGCTCGCCGTTGGACCCTTTTATAAAAAGAGGGGCAATGCATGCGATAATCACTACTCCAACCATCAATTTAATCAAAACATTTCTCCGAACAAGCGCGTCCAAAACAGGCTCAATATAACCGTAACCCTATGTTAACGCTAACCAATGTATCCCTACGGCGAGGCCCAGACCCTCTATTTACAGCCGCCAGTTTCACCATCCATCGCGGTAACAAAGCGGGGCTGATTGGCGCAAATGGCAGTGGTAAATCCAGCCTTTTCGAGGCCATTCTCGGGACTCTGGAATCTGATGTTGGTCAGATCGACTTACCAGCCGAAACCCGTATCTCGCATATGGCGCAGGAGGTCATGGGTAGTACTCAACCCGCGATCGATTATGTGCTTTCGGGTGACCGGCGCTTTGTAGAGATCACAGCGCAACTTGCTCAGGCCGAGCGCGACGAGACTTTTGAAAAAATTGCAGATCTACATGAACAAATGGACACCATTGACGGATACACGGCCCGCGCACGCGCAGAACAACTGATGGTCGGTCTTGGTTTTTCGGAATTGGAGTTTACACAGCCACTTTCCAGTTTTTCAGGGGGGTGGCGAATTCGCCTGAATCTTGCGCAAACCCTAATGACCCCTTCCGACCTGTTGTTACTTGACGAACCGACGAACCACCTCGACCTTGATGCCATCCTCTGGCTATCCGACTGGATCAAGAATTTCCAGGGAACCCTGTTACTCATATCACATGACCGGGAGTTCCTCGATGAATGCGTCAACCACATCGTCTACCTTCACCACCAGACAATTGAACTGTTTACGGGCAACTATTCCGCCTTTGAAAAGATCAAAGCAGCCCGCCTTGCGCTGCAGCAAAGCAGCTATGAGAAACAACAGCGCGAGATCGCACATATGCAGGATTTCGTCAGGCGATTTCGGGCAAAAGCCACTAAAGCAAGACAGGCACAAAGTCGAATCAAAGCGCTGGAACGATTGGAACTGATTGCTCCGGCTCATATCGACTCACCCTTCTCATTTGAGATAACTGCACAGGAAAAAGCATCGACGCCATTGCTCAGCCTGGTAGATGCCAACCTTGGATACGAGAGCGCGGTTCTGAAGGATGTCAATCTTAGCTTCTTACCCGGTGATCGATACGGATTACTTGGGGCTAATGGGGCAGGAAAGAGTACGTTGATCAAGACATTGAACATGGAACTGCCGCTATTGACTGGTTTCGAGACCGAGGGAGCTAACCTCAACACTGCCTACTTCTCACAGCATCAGCTTGATGAACTGGATCTTTCCAGCAGCGCAGTGCTACACATGTTTGATCTTGGAAGGAAACTTGGGACAGTTCCCGGCGAGCAGGAGGCGCGAAATTTCCTCGGTGGATTTAACTTCCACGGAGACAAGGTACTGGAGCCAGTAGGGACCTTTTCCGGTGGCGAGAAAGCCCGGCTTGCGCTTGCGTTAATTGCCTGGACCCGCCCCAACCTCCTACTCATGGATGAACCCACCAACCATCTTGATATTGAAATGCGCCAGGCACTGACCGTTGCATTACAGGCTTTCGCCGGCGCTTTGATCCTTGTATCACACGACCGGCACCTCATGGCAAACGCGGTGGATCAATTTCTCTTAGTTGAAAACGGTCGCGTTAGCGTCTTTCCAGGAGACCTTGAGGACTACCGAACCCGACTGTTACCCGGCAAGGAAAAAAATGCACCACCTACAGATCGGGCAGCTAAAACAGTATCGCCAACAACAGCCAAGAGGCCAGGTAAAGAGATCCGGCAACTAAAAACACGCCTGAACACAATTGATAACAGGATGGAGCGGCTACAGCGAAAACTCGGAGAAGTAGAGCAACAGCTATCTGATCCAGCTATCTACCAAAGTCGTGACGGCCACGCAAAACAAGAAGTAGACCTCCAATCACTCCTCCGAGACCAAGCAGAACTCAAAGAGCAATTAGAGGCTATGGAGGGCGAGTGGCTCGAAGTCAGTACCGAACTGGAATCTATCTAAGGAACTTCCGATTAAAGCCTTTTCATCAGTTCTACTGTACCTGAGCATTCTTATTTGGGTCCGCTTCACCTTCAACAATACTTCTCCCTAGCGCCGGGAACACTGGGATGTCCTTGTCGTCAGGCGCTGGCATGAATTGCTTTCTCGCTAACGCCGCTTCGATATAGGGTGCCAGTTCCTCGCTCTTCTTCGCTTCCCGCTCAGCTTCTCTTGCCTTGAATTCAGGCATTACCTCACTGGCGAAGAGTTCCAGTGACTCGCAGATATGTTCGTGCTTATTCATACCAGCCTGCTGAATAAACGTGACCTGATCCACACCAACTTCCTCGAATTTTTTAAGGTGCCCTCTCATGTCATCTGGCGTTCCGATTCCTCCCCTGGCACCGGTGAGAGATTCCGCGGCGTCCACGGGCATCTGCGCAAGCTGTTCTTCACGAGCTCCCCTGAACTGTTTAAAGAGGTCAGTTCTCCCCGGTTTGTGCTCACCAAAGCCGTACAAAGCGCCAAGCGCATACCCGAAGAACTCAAACCCTTCCAATCCGCGGCTAATCGCTTCTTCTCTGTCCTGATGCAGGGAAAAACTCGTCACCATCGCGATATTAGCATTCACCGTGTGCCCAATCGGCACACACTCATCGCTTTTGATAATGCTGTAGTACTCATCAACCCAGTGTTGGGCCTCCAATGGATCAACAAAAGCGAAGGTCAGCGCGCCTATTCCCAACCTCGCAGCCATTTTGATAGTTTCCCTGTTTGAGCAGGCAACCCAGAGAGGTGGATGGGGCCTTTGGGCGGGTTTAGGGACAATGTTTCGGCACGGCATACTGAAGTACTTGCCGTCAAACCCCGGATAAGGATCCATTGCCAGCATGTTGCAGATTTGCTCAACCGCTTCGAGGTACTGCTCACGTTTTGATTCAACAGGAATATCAAAACCACCAAGCTCCAAAATCGCCGATGACTCACCAGTGCCAAACTCAACTCGGCCATTGGAAACCAGATCCAGTGTAGCGATACATTCTGCCGTTCGGGCTGGATGATTGTAGTTAGTGATTACCTGCCTGATACCATGACCAAGGCGAATATTTTTTGTTCGCTGTGACGCTGCGGCCAGGAATATCTCCGGCGAAGACGAGTGTGAATACTCTTCTAAAAAGTGGTGTTCAACTTCCCAGGCATAGTCAATGCCAAGCTTGTCCGCAAGCTCTACCTGGTCCAACGCATCCTGGAATAATTGTTGCTCCAGACCCTCTGTCCAGGGCTTTGGTAACTGGTGTTCATAGAAAATTCCAAATTTCATGTTTACTCTCCCTTAAGCCACAATCGCTTCGAATTGTTCAAATAATGACTGGCCGCCTTTGAGTGCAAGTACAGTTTCCTTGAGCGCAGCAATACTAACTGGTCGTTGAGCCTCGTGCATTTCAACCGCATGCCAGTGCACCATTTTCTCCCAAACCGGATCCAGGATTTCAGCACCGGATATCTCAGAGCCATCGACCGCTTTGATTGTAAAGCTTCTGAACTCTGATATTGCCGCACGCAGCCACGCCACGTGCACAGATTCGTCAAGTCGAATTCGGTTTATCAACTCAACCGCGTGATCAGCCTCCTTCGGTTTGTCGATGAAAGTTTCAGCCGATGCTATGACACGTTCATAAAAATCAAATGCTCGCTCTGCCCTGACTTCTATCATCAGTAAATTCATAAGGAATGAGATCAGCATCTCGTGTTCAGCAGGAAGCGCAAGCATTTCTCGTTCGGCTTTCTCACGGCCAATGCTCGCCGGTGCTTCCGGGACCGGGTATTTATCTTTCCCAAAAACAAGGTCCCGCGCCGCAAACCACATCGTGTCGTGACCGCCAATACCGGAATCAGGCACACCGCCTTCATCCCAACCGTGGGTTGTGAGAAGCCCTTTGTTCATATGTGCGAGCGCCGTTGCGGAAATGTCTTCAACAATGATCGATTGAAAATCAGGAGCCTGAACCTCCGCCAGCGCTTTGCCACGCGCCTCTATCAACCCCGTAATGGTGAGCGAATCCCAAAACGATTGTTCAACGCCATGTTTTAACAACAGAACCTGTTGCGGGACATTGGGAAAGTTAGGTTCAGTCAACAACTTGGTAGATGCTTCGACGATAGGAACGCCACGATCATCAAGCTGTTTGTGCCAGTTGTTGATGGCTTCCCATCGATGCCTCGTGCGCGGTGATAGGTAGCGGCCGTCCGGATCGAAGCCGCCATGAAGCTTCTGGCCGCATTCTACATGTAGGGTTTGATAGTCGTGTTCAGCTTCTATTTCCTGCTTGCTGTATTCCAAGTTGCTCATTACAACCTCCCGTTATCGATTGCCTAATCCCCGGTCAATAAACATGCTCAGGTCTTCAATCATTTTCTCTCTGTCCAGGTCTCTTCTGCTGGCATAGATCATCGCGTGACGCAGCAAACCACAGAGCCCGTGGCTGATTAGCTCAAAGTCAATTTCGTCTTGATGGCGCCCTTCTGAATCAGTCGACCGGTCGTTCCTGACCGTAACGCTCACCAGATGACCCAGCCGGTCATACATTCTCCAGGCATTGTCATCCCTTGGCGCGATAAACACTGGGTCAAGAAATGCAGCCTGCAACAATCCGGGATGTTCCGCACCAAAGTCCACTACTGCGCCGCATGTCACTCGCCACCTTGCTCGGGATCCACTGATTTCCTGAAGTCGATCGCTCATCACTTCTAGTAATTCATTCTGCGCCTGCTCCGAAAAATCAAGGAACGCCTGCTGCTTGTCAGCGAAATGCAGGTAAAAGGTGCCATTAGCGACGCCTGCTAGGCGCGCAACATCCTGCGGTCTTGTCTCGTGGTATCCGAGTTCAACAAATAATTCACGGGCGGCCAGCCTCAGCCGGTCGAGCGTCGCGACTTTCAACGCAGGCTCTTTATCCGTATTCATTTTTTTAACCGGGATGGATGGCATCACAATGACAATTTGTCAGCAAGCGATAAGTGTAAACTGGTACTGACAATTTGTCATATCTCCCTGACTTTATAGGTATACTTCGCGCCAAAGGAGCATGACCGACACTTGGAAACAAACCAGAGACCGAGATGACTAACCCAAAAAGATCTTTCCCAGACACCAGAATGCGACGTCTGAGGACGCATGACTGGTCTCGCCGTCTAACCCAGGAAAACCAGCTGACCGCGTCTGACCTGATTTATCCCGTGTTTGTAAAGCCAGGAGACAATAGCCGTGAGGCCGTACCCAGCATGCCTGGAGTAGACCGACTGACAATAGATCTACTGGTCCAGGAGGCCCAGGAAGTGGAAGCACTCGGCATCCCGGTCATCGCGCTATTTCCCGTGGTACCACAAACCGAGAAGTCACTAAACGGGGAGGAAGCCTATAACCCGGATGGGTTGGCACAAAATGCGGTAAGAGCAATCAAGGCGGCCTGCCCCAATCTGGGGGTGATGACGGATGTCGCCCTGGACCCATTTACCAGTCACGGACAAGATGGCATCCTCAACGAGCATGGCTACATAGACAATGACATCACCCTGGATACGCTGGTCAAACAGGCTGCATCCCACGCAAAAGCCGGCGTCGATATTATCGCACCTTCAGACATGATGGATGGCCGGATCGGCGCTATCAGACGCACCCTCGAAGCCTCGGGATTTATTACGACCAAAATCATGGCTTATTCGGCAAAATATGCCTCCGCTTACTACGGTCCTTTTCGAGATGCGGTTGGCTCTGGCAGTAATCTTGGCAAGAGCGACAAGATGACCTACCAGATGAATCCAGCCAACAGCGATGAAGCACTGCACGAAGTGGCACTGGATATTGAAGAGGGCGCCGACATGGTCATGGTCAAACCAGGTATGCCTTACCTTGACATCGTACGACAGGTGAAGGACACCTTTAACATGCCAACCATGGTCTACCAGGTGAGCGGCGAGTACGCGATGCAGATGGCCGCTATTGAAAAAGGCTGGTTATCAGAGGCTGTTATCAATGAGTCTCTGCTGGGGATGAAGCGGGCAGGGGCAGACGCCGTACTGACGTACTTTGCCAAAAGAGTCGCGCGAGAATTGCAGAACTAACTTTCTATGGTGATGCACCAACCTAAGTAGGCGACTATAAAGATCGGACCCCGACGTTACTTGGCTCAACTAGTGGGACCAGCCATAGATTTCGGTTTACCGGTCTCTAGCTGAGCGACATAGATTACGTCACAGCGATTTCGCATACATTATTCGTTGTGAATTCACGGTTGGCAGCTTAGGATTAACTCCTCTAACTACTCACACTTTTTTTCGGAGATAGCAACAATGACGGATATCCAACATGTGTCTGACGAGTCCTTTGACTCGGACGTTTTAAATTCAGGCGTGCCTGTCCTGGTGGACTACTGGGCGGAGTGGTGTGGTCCCTGTAAGGTGATTGCTCCCGTGTTGGAAGAAATTGCATCCGAATACGATGGCAAAATAAAAGTCTGCAAGCTGGATATTGATGCTAACGAGGCAACTCCACCTAAGTACGGCATTCGCGGAATTCCAACTCTGATGTTGTTCAAAAACGGCAACGTAGAAGCAACTAAGGTTGGCGCGTTGTCCAAATCACAACTAACTGCCTTTCTCGACAGCAACATTTAAGAGCATTTATTCTGGCTTATTCTGCACATCACTGGTGGTGATATGCCGCCGGTGGGTGCTCCCAAAGCAGTACGACCGTTAAAAAGTAGTTGACTTGTCCTTGAAAACGTATCATTTTACCCGTTCTGGTACGTGACACTTATAGCAGCACCGCAAAAAGAACCGCAAAAAGAACCGCAAAAAAACAATAATACAAATTTGAACGCGCCTTTAATTAGCGCAACAGACATTGCTGACTCTGCTCACTTCCCCCCAAACAAATTCAAAATCTGACAACTTAATACTTTCAAAAAACAACTTTAGCTAAACCAAGTTTTCATCGACGCGATCGCGTCATCTTTAACAAATAAGTGAATTTATGAATCTAAGTGATCTGAAAACCAAACCCATCCCAGAACTTCTCAAAATTGCCCACGAAATGGGCATGGATAATCTGGGGAGATCCCGAAAACAGGAAATTATCGCGAACGTCCTTCGCAAGCACGCGAAAGGCGGCGAAGCCATTTACGGTGATGGCACCCTGGAAATTCTTCAGGATGGATTCGGTTTCCTTCGGTCACCCGATAGCTCATATCTGGCGGGACCCGACGACATTTATGTGTCACCCAGCCAAATTCGCCGTTTCAACCTGCGAACTGGTGATACTGTTTCCGGGAAAATTCGCCCACCGAAAGACAGTGAACGCTATTTTGCGCTCCTGAAAGTAGACCAGATTAACTTTACCGATCCTGGTGAAAGTAAGAACAAGATTCTGTTTGAAAACCTCACACCACTTTTCCCAGATCGACCTTTATTACTGGAAGCAGGTAACGGCAGCACAGAAGACCTGACCTCCCGAATTATCGATCTGACTGCACCTATCGGCAAAGGACAGCGCGGTTTAATCGTCTCTCCTCCGAAAGCTGGTAAGACGTTGATTCTGCAGAACATTGCCCAGTCAATCGCTCGAAATAACCCTGAAAGTCAGTTGATCGTCCTGCTGATTGACGAACGACCGGAAGAAGTAACGGAAATGCAACGATCCGTGCGCGGCGAGGTAGTCGCCAGCACTTTTGATGAACCACCGTCACGTCACGTTCAAGTCAGTGAGATGGTAATAGAAAAAGCAAAACGTCTGGTTGAGCACAAGATAGACGTCATTATTCTGCTCGACTCCATCACACGACTCGCTCGAGCCTACAACACAGTAATTCCGGCCTCAGGGAAAGTCCTGACCGGTGGCGTTGACGCTCATGCACTTGAACGACCCAAGCGTTTCTTTGGCGCAGCACGCAATATTGAAGAAGGTGGAAGCCTTACCATCATCGCTACCTGTCTGATTGACACGGGATCCAAGATGGACGAAGTGATATACGAAGAATTTAAAGGTACGGGTAACCATGAACTGCACCTTGAAAGGAAAATTGCAGAGAAACGGGTTTATCCTGCCATCAACATTCGTCGTTCTGGTACTCGTCGTGAAGACCTGTTGATGTCCGAGGATGAACTTCAAAAAGTTTGGATCCTCAGAAAAATCTTGCACGAAATGGATGACCTGGCTGCAATCGAATTCCTGCTGGAGCGCATGAAGAAGACCAAGTCCAACGAAGAATTCTTCGCGTCGATGAAACGAAAATAAATGTCGGCAAATAGCGTTACCTGCTCAATCAACTCAATTGAATATTACAACCAGGACACTAGACGCATCCTGCTGGACGTTCCCGCCGAAAATAATATTAGCTTTCGCGCCGGGCAGTACCTGCAGATGGTACTGCCACACAAAAAGTGTCCATTTTCGATTGCGAACTCGCCGCGCCTGGAGAATCAAATAGAACTTCACATCCGCCCAACACCGGACTCTGAAGACTCGACGGCAATCGAAGAACTACTGGATAACGCACGGGAAATTGAAATTGAAGCCCCCCTGGGTGATTGCTTCATGACAAGTCCACCAGACAACACATTAATTCTGGTTGCCGCAAGTACTGGTATTACCCAGATGAAAAGTATCATCGAGTTTCTGGAGCCCGATGGCTTCAAACACCCGGTGCACTTGTATTGGGGCGTCGTTTGCGACCAGGATCTTTATCTCGCGTCACTATGCGAGTCCTGGGAATCCAAACACAGCAACTTTCACTTTGTGCCTGTCGTCAGCGAACCTGACACCTCGCCTGACTGGGTAGGCCGAACTGGTCTTGTAGGCCTAGAGGCATTAAACGATTTCGAAGATGTCTCTGATGTAACAGTCTACGTATCCGGTGGGCCGGGGATGGTCTACGCAACTCTGGACGCCTTTGTTGAACGCGGCATGCCCCAAGCAGGCATGCATTCGGACATTTTTTCCTTCGCCCCGCGCCCGAAAAACTAGTCCGAGGACAGCGCGAGCTTCAAATGCTGTGCGCTGGATTCGAATTCTCCATTGTGCGCAAGTAACAAGCCGAGCTTTTCATGGCTTTTATAGGAACCCTCTAATTCGACTGATCGACTAAACGATTCTCGCGCCATATTAGGTTCGTTAGACAGCTCATACAAACAACCCAGGCAATAGTGAAGTGCCGGGTCTTCCTCATGGAGTTTTAACCAACCTTCAGCAGCTTTGAGTCGGGCCTTAAGCGTGTCGAAATCGGCATCACCGTAGAGTGAAACGAAACCGGAATCCCAGGACCTCTTAATGGCAGCGCGTAAAAGCGGCTCGGCATGTGCTTTGTAGCTGAGGCTTTTTGCATACTGTGACAGCACCTCGCGGGAATTGCGGGCACTGGCCCCAAGAGACTTAAATAATGCATTGAGTTCGGTATCGTTTCCAGCTTCAGCTTTTAGGCCGATCAGTGCGATCTCATTTTCGAAGGGCTCGGTATCCAAAAGCTTTCTTAATCCAGGCAATGCCACCATTGAAGCACGCCAGTCACCACTCATCTTGAGCGCCTGGAGCTTTAGCTCAGCGGCATAGCCGTTCAACTTGATTGAATCCAGCGCGATTAGTGCAGCAGCAGGATCTTTGCGTCTAAGTGCAAGTTCCGCCGAAAGAACAATCGCTGCACGAGACAGCGATGGATCAGTCTCAACCGCCCGACGAAGATAGGTTTCACGCGCCTGGTGGTCTCCCTGGTTATTCGCAGCCTTTGCCGCCGAAAGAAAGTTTATTCCCCTCGCATCGCTATCTTCACCCGCACCATCCAGGAACTTGCGTGCCCTGTCGAACTCGCCTTCGGTTAACAATCTCAATCCTTTTTGGGTCAGCCTGATCGTCCGGGCTTCCTTTCTTGCTTCACGCCATTCTCTGACGACCCCACTACCAAACCTCACTAGGTTGACTGATCGAAACAGTATGTACGCAGCAAGAAAAAGACCAAGAAACAGGCCAACGAGCACCCAAAGGCTTGTCTGCAAGGAGTACCCTTCATACGCTACAAGAACATAGCCAGGATCTCTTGCGATCAGGGTGCCCAGATAGCCTGCTACCGCTATGATCACCAACAGGAAAAGCAATCCACGTTTCATTCTTGCTTTGCCTCCTTGAACCCAGCCAATTGAGATCGAGCGGCCTTCAAGGAACCAGCTATATTCGGCAATTCAACTGACACCTGGGAAACAGACAATCGGGTGATTGATTTCAGCATGGCAACGGTGCCAGGGTTTTCGGCGTCAAAAGAATCGGAGACCCAAACCTGCGCCTCTCCAAGCGCACTCTGGAATACTCCCTGATTACCTTCCAGCAGCGCCATCTGCGCAATCTGCAGCTTCAATACAAGATTCTGCCTGAGGAAATATTCTTCTTTTGGCGGCAGGATCCGCTTGATTTCAACTTGGTCTCGACGAAAGTCCACGAGGTTCGCGAGTTTGATCCCCGCATCCCGGATGAGTCCCAAAAACTGAGCGAGGTAACCTGCTGCTTCAGTGTTTGGGTCAGTCACGGAACTGGGCGCCTGGTAAGTCGGTAGAGTTCGATGGAGCAATGGGACCTGCGAGACAAGGGCAGAAAGCTCAAGATAAACTCCTTGAATGTCTGGCGAGCCCACTGCCTTCAATGCAGCTATATCGCGCGCAAGCGCCTCACGTAATCCATGTGCCGTAAGTCCATCGGTTTCTCGAATGATTTCGTCAGCAGACCGCAACAACTGCAGCGCTGAATTCGCATCCTGCTCCATCAGTACCCGCTGGTTTGCCATCCTGACGAGGTATTCGACCTCCGCGTACACCCAGTCCTGTGAACTGGTGCCCATCCGACTTTGAATTGCAGCGAGCGACTCTGCAACACCAGCCTGAAACTGCTGCATCTGCTCTTCATCAGTTACGATTTGCGCATTCATCTCAGCATTCTTCGCCGTCATCCGGCGTTCAACATTACGCAGCTCATTACCAAGGGTCTCAACACCGGCTTCAATTTGAGCAACACGCGCCGGTATCGGGTCAACCTGTGTACTTGCGTACTTCTCTTTGTAGATCTCGTAAGCCGGCCAGGAAGCTATACCAATAGCAACAAGCGCGAGCAGAAGCGCGAGTACGCTGCCCATTCCAGCACCCGAAGACTTTTTTAGGGGCATCGCGGTTTTTTCCTGTCGGGATTCAATATGCTCAAAAGCCTGTTCAAGCTTTTCATCTACCTTTTCGTCTAAAGGGCCCGTTGTTTGGTCACTCATTGGCTTTACCAGATGTATTTATCACCTTAATCACCGCATCATACAACGCTTCATCCGAAGCTCCACCTGCATTCGTCACCCCCTGAAAAACATAAGTTCGAGCTATTCCCTCAAGGCGAGATGAAGGTACTACTGCGTGGTATTCATGCAAGCTCTCACCAGAAAGCGAAGTAAAATTCTCCAGAATTTCAGCGCTGGTCAGAATAACGATCGAGTCTGCTACCAGGTCAGAAAAGTCATGCTGGAGTAGTAGCCTACGGTACGTCTCCAGATAAGTGACGGATGCACCAGACTCGCCGAGGGATTGGCCAAGCAGTTCCCGGCCACCAACCCCGCGAACAATCAGGATTTGCTTACCCGCCACCTCCTGCAGACCCTCTAACGCCAATAGGCCTTCGCTCCCAGCCAGATCAGGGAACGAGGCAACCACACCAAGCTGTTTAAGTGCTTCCGCTGTGCCTGGCCCGACTGACAACCATTCTAGGCTTATCGGCCATTGCGGCCAATAGTTTTCAAGGATGGGCAATCCAAAACGAACGCTGCTTTTACTGACGAAGATGATCTTGTCGTAATGATCAAGATTCAAAGCGATTCGTTTCATTTCCAGGTCTACCGGCTTTTCTACCAGTTCAATTAAGGGGCGAACGATTGGCGATAAACCATCGGCACGGAACAAATCCGCAAGGGATTTATTCGCTCCGGAAGGACGGGTAAGCAGTATAGTTTTCAAATGCATCGGTGCCCGACGATCGAGTTCAGTATTTAATGTTCCGCTATCAAATCTGCTGCACCCCTGGCTAACAAATTGTTACCCAGGCTCTCTGCAAGCGAGGCCGAGTCGTCAATCCGCCCAGTCACCTGCTCCCTGATCATCACGCTACCGCGCCGATCAGATATGAACGAGTTTAATACAAACTTACCTGCTGTGGGCTCGGCATAGACAGCTACTGGCAGATTACAGGTTGCACCTAGCAGTTGCGTTACTTTACGTTCCGCCGTGACGCAGATCCGGGTAAGGGAATGGTTAACCGATTCAACGAGCCCAATTACCACAGGATCGTTCGAGCGGCTCTCTATACCAACAGCGCCTTGCCCTGCCGCAGGGATACAAATATCAGTGGCTATTGCTTCACGCACGCGATTAGCAAGTCCAAGCCTGGTTAGCCCCGCGACAGCCAGAATCACCGCATCATACTCATCGTCATCGAGTTTACGCAGTCGAGTATCAACGTTACCTCGGAGCTCGATAAACTCAAGCCCCGGATAGGCAACCTGCAACTGCCTGACGCGACGTAAACTGGAAGAACCGACCCTTGAACCCTCCGGCAAATCAGCGAGCGACCCAAACTTATTTGAAACAAACGCGTCCTGCGGGCTGGCTCGCTCGACGATCGACGTAATCGCCAACCCCCGGGGTAGTTCACCCGGCACATCTTTCATGGAGTGAACCGCAATATCAGCAGAACCATCAAGCAGTGCAGTTTCAAGTTCTTTGACGAAGACCCCTTTGCCGCCCATCTGGCTGAGCGGGGACGATTTATTTCTGTCACCCAGCGTGGTCATGCCCACGATTTCACACCGTAGATCAACATGCGTGGATTCAAGCAGGCTTTTGATGTGATTGGCCTGCCAAAGCGCCAGTGCGCTTTGGCGTGTGGCGATTCGAAGTTTTTCCATGTTGTAGTTGTAACCGACGACTGTTCCAGCCGCCCACATTAATGAGTTCCAGATCATCAATCAACGACGAGGGCTCCCCGAAGTGCAGTTTGCGGATTCAACATACTAAATCAGTCAATAAAAAAAGGCGGCAAATGCCGCCTTTCCTGGTTCGGTTCGCGTATTACAAAACTCGAACCAATCTGCGTAGGCCGGAAACATGCCTTCTGCTGACATCCAATCGCTCTTCAACATCGCGCATCCTCACCTGGTAGTGCCCGCAAGGCCGTCTCTCCAGCCCCTCTAGGTGCTCCATCATTACCAGCGCGTTACGGTGAATCCGGACTACCCGATCACCAAACTCTTCTTCAAGATCGCGAAGGGTGTCGTCGATCAGGACCTCACCACCGCCATAACGCACTGTGACGTATTTATGATCTGCCTGGAAAAACTTCACATCCGCCAGTGGAATCAATTCGATGCCCCGCCACGTCCTGGCACTGATATGCGTTCTCGAGCGGGCATGGGGTGTTTCGTCTTTTCCTATGATCGCTTCCATCTGGACCTTGTTAACGGCAGACGCCTTGCCCAGCGCGTCGGTAAGCGCTTCACGACGAACGGGTTTCATCAGATACCCTGAGGCATTGACGTTAAACGCTTCTATCGCATGTTCATCAAAAGCAGTACAGAATATCACCGCCGGCGGCGTCGCCAGCGTTGCAAGCTGTTTGCCCGCTTCCATTCCGTCCATGCCAGGCATACGGATATCCAGCAACACAACATCCGGTTCCAGCTTAATCGCCTGCCTGACTGCGTCGTCACCGGATGCTGCAATTCCTGAGACTTCATGGTCGTCAAGAATTTCTACCATTCTCACCAGCCTTTCTCTTGCTAGCTTCTCATCGTCAACCACCAATACTTTCATGGGCATGACCTCTTTATGCTAATTCACCGACATTGCAGTCGTATTTAGGGGCTATATTTAGGACAGATACTTCAAATCGAAGTGCGATACCCTGTCATGAAGCCCAAATTACGTCCTTTCCCACAAAAAAAATGCTAAGTAGCTCACATTTTGGGGATAAAAGTCGTTTTTTTCAGCTTTTGAACGGATAAATCAGGCGAACTGTAAAAAGACCCTCGGATATTTCGGTCGTCAGACGCGCTTCAGGCCCATAGAGCGCGGTCATTCGGTTGCGAATGTTGTCGATAGCCATCCTGTTACCCTGTTCATGCTCATAAGGAGTGTCTGACATCGGATTGGTAATTTCAATCTGGACTTGAGGCCCATCCAGCTCAACCGATACGATGATAGTTCCGCCTTCTGGGAGAGGTTGGATGCCATGATAGATCGAATTTTCAAGCAACGGCTGCAACGTCAGTAGAGGAATCCTTATCGCTCCGGTATCAACGTTCACATCCCATTGCACCGTCAGGCGATCATCGAGGCGCAGGCTCTCGATGTGAACATATTTTTCACAGAGGTCCAGTTCTTGCGCCAGAGTAACCGGCTCACTTGTAGAATCATTCAGACTTGCCCGGAACAAACTCGACAGATCTTCTACAACTTCTTCAGCGAGCTCCGGGTCAATACTGATCAGGCTGGCAATAATATTCATGCTGTTAAACAAAAAGTGTGGCCTGATTCTGGATTGCAGGGACTGGATGCGAGAAGCCAGTTCGGCCTGTTCTCTTGACCTCAATTGATGGGACAGAAAAAAGTACCTGAAAGCCATCCCGGTCATGATCATGGCGATAAGTAGGTTGCGCACAATTCGTCCCCACCCCGATTCTGTCACCGAACCCATACCTTCAAGCACCATCTCAGCGCCCAGGCTAAATAACAATGTCAGTAACAAAATCAGACCGTAGGCAACGATGGTTGCCTTCGGAACTGACATCCCCATTAACCATGGTCTAATGTTACAAAGGAGCGCCGCGGAAACCAGTACAACCCATTGAATAAACAACGAGGCAAGTCCAAGTGCGACCCAATCAAAATCAAACAGGTTGGAAGAGAAAAGTACCTGAACAAAGGCAAGCAGTTCAGACACCAGCACTAGAAAGAGAATGCTTTGAGCCTGGCACAGGTCAGGCAGAAAGAAATCGGTCTCCGGGCTCGATGCCGTCGAATCATTGATTGCGTTCATTTCTGTTTACCGTTCATGCTGTTCAACACCAAATACCGCTCATGGCTGTTTACCGCTCACGGCTGTTTACCGCTCATGGCTGTTTACCGCTCATGGCTGTTTACCGCTCATGGCTGTTTACCGCTCATGGCTGTTTACCGCTCATGGCTGTAATTATGCCTGTAGTTGGAACCTTACTGCTATAATCGCAGTTCTCAACCGATCGGGTCGGCTCGTTGACTGATAAAAATACAAAACTCTGGGATGGCAGGTTTGCCGAGGCTACGGATGCCTTCGTGGAATCATTTACTGCCTCTATCGAATTTGATCATGTGTTGGCACTTTATGACATAGAGGGCTCAATTGCGCACGCAACCATGTTGCAGTCTGTTGGCATCATTACTAACAACGAGTTAAGCGCGATGGTCGAAGGACTTAATGACATCGCAGCCGACATCAAACAGGGCACGATGCAATGGTCTATCGGTCTTGAAGATGTCCACATGAATATTGAAAGCACCCTGACCGACAGGATCGGCGAGGTTGGCAAGAAACTGCACACTGGCCGCTCCAGAAATGACCAGGTTGCAACAGATATCAGACTGTACCTGCGTGACGCTATCGACAACATTCTGCAAAAGGCACGGGACCTGCAACACGGGATTCTCGACCTGGCCACCAATGAGACGGAAACGATCATGCCAGGCCTGACTCATCTGCAGATTGCCCAGCCGATCTCATTTGCCCATCACCTGATGGCTTGGTTCGAGATGGTCGATCGCGATATCGAACGCATGCAGGACTGTCGAAAACGCGTAAACACCATGCCGCTCGGTTCCGCCGCGCTCGCTGGAACAACTTATCCGATTGATAGAACCATGACTGCAAACCTGCTTGGGTTCGACCACATCGCAGGCAACTCGCTGGATGCCGTCAGCGACCGGGATTTCGCGATAGAGTTCTGCGCTGTCTCGAGCATTTTATTAATGCATCTGTCGCGATGGGCAGAAGAGATGATTCTTTGGACTTCTCCCCAGTTTGGATTTATTTCTCTGCCGGATCGATTTTGTACCGGCTCATCGATCATGCCGCAGAAGAAGAACCCGGATGTGCCTGAACTTGTTAGAGGAAAGACGGGAAGGGTATTTGGCTCGCTCATATCCCTGCTCACCGTCATGAAAGGCCAGCCTCTCGCTTATAACAAGGACAACCAGGAAGATAAGGAGCCCCTGTTTGACACGGTCAACACTGTACTGGATTGCCTGACAGCGTTCTCTGACATGATTCCTGCGATAGAACCACAGCGCGAACAAATGCGTCTTGCCACACTCAAAGGTTTTGCGACCGCAACTGATCTTGCTGATTACCTGGTCAAAAAGGGACTACCTTTCAGGGACGCTCACGATCTAGTTGGTCGACTGGTTGCCGTTGGCCTGGAACAGGACCTGGACCTGTCCGAGTTGTCTTTCGAGCAATTCACATCGATGTCGAGTCTGATTACGGAAGATGTGTTTGACGTATTGACGCTCGAAGGTTCTCTTTCGGCCAGAAACCATCATGGTGGCACCGCACCAGTGCAGGTTAAGTTGGCCATCGAGCAGGCACGATCAAGACTAGGCTGACTCTTCCAGGGAACTCCTGGTTAATCACTCCAACTTTGATCAGCTGTTCCCTAAAACAGCGATGCCCCTGCCTGCTCCATAAACACCCTGTTTAAAAGCTGTGCCAGGCTCTCGTTTGTATTGTCGCAGTGCCAGTCACCGGCTACTCTTTTCAGATGAAAACCCCCTGACTTTGCGGCAACCCAGATTTCGTGGCTCGCAATCTGTCGGCTTAGGATGATGCTGGAGCCACTATCCAGCGTGAATGACAGCACACCACCCGAAGCATCGATATCGACGTCAAGTTCGAGTTCATCCACACGATCTTCAATTCGGACGAATTCGTTATCTACGATTTCCTGAAACTCACTGTCATCCAAGGGAAAGGTTCCTCCATAGGTAATACGGGTTTAGTAATGACTCATTCGGATAGTTCTCGATTTTGCCGGGCTCAAGTATACTGCACCCCCCGAAGGTTTGATTAAAACGACATGCGTATCGCGACGCTGATGATAGTTCTTGTTCTAGTGCCGGCTTGCGGCCAGAAAGCACCACTTTACCTGCCAAAGGATAAAGCGCCCGAGGTTTCATCCAGATTGCAAGCAGGCAATGGTCTCGATGTGGCTGAGAATTCAAACCAATCCTTAACACAGCAGGAAAAATAGTCGTGTTACACCGCATCGAAGGCGATCTTCACATCGAACAAGTGTCGCTTCGAGAGATCGCCGAAACCCATGACACGCCCTGTTTCGTTTACTCAGAAGATGCCATTACGGCTGCCTATCGGGCCTTCCAAGATGCGTTCTCCATGCATCCACACCGAATCTGCTACGCCGTAAAAGCCAATTCGAACCTCGCCATTCTTCAGACATTAGCTGCTCTTGGGTCGGGTTTCGACATAGTTTCCGGCGGCGAGCTTGCGCGCGTCCTGAAAGCTGGTGGTGATCCAGGTTCTGTTGTTTTTTCAGGCGTTGGCAAGCAAGACTGGGAGATACTATTTGCGCTGGAACAACGTATTAGCTGCTTCAACGTGGAGTCCGCTTCAGAGCTGCGCAGAATCGCTCGGCTCGCTGCTGCGACTGATGCTATTGCGCCGATTTCAATCCGGGTCAATCCCGACGTCGATCCCAATACTCACCCCTATATTTCCACCGGTTTAAAGGAAAACAAGTTTGGCGTCTCTGTTGAGGAGGCGATGACGCTATACCAGGAAGCAACAGGGCTCGACTCCCTCAAGGTTGTTGGTGTCGACTGTCATATTGGCTCCCAAATCACGGAGTTAACCCCCTTTCTTGATGCACTAACACGGGTACTTGCTCTGGTCGATGAACTTGAAGCGCGAGCGATTACATTGCAACACATAGATCTGGGTGGTGGCATCGGCGTTCAATACCAAGACGAGGTTCCTATAGAAATCGGAGCGTTCGCCAGTGCGATTGGGCAAGCCATGGGCGGTCGACCGCAGTCTCTGATGTTCGAGCCCGGGCGCATGATCGTCGCCAATGCCGGCGTATTACTGACCACGGTCAATACGCTGAAAGGTAACGACGAGAAAAACTTTGCGGTAGTCGATGCTGCGATGAACGATTTGATTCGCCCTGCGCTCTACAGCGCCTGGCAGAAGGTAACTCCGGTTACGCTCAAAGGTGACGACGCTAGCCCAGAAAAACACTGGGATATCGTCGGTCCAATCTGTGAGACAGGAGATTTCCTGGCCAAAAACCGAATGCTTTCCCTAGAGGAAGATGACCTATTGGCCATATTGTCAGCCGGCGCCTATGGATTTGTCATGAGTTCCAACTACAATTCCCGGCCCAGGTCCGCTGAAGTTCTGGTTTCGGGTGAAGAGCACTACTGCGTTCGCAAGCGGGAAACGATTGAGGACCTGTTCGCCCTGGAGTCAATGAAGCCGGTCTCTTAAGTTGCATTGCCGATTTGCCAGAGTAAATTAGAAAACATGCTACTACGATTCACCAAAATGCACGGACTTGGGAATGACTTCATGATGGTCGATCTCATCTCCCAGCCCATCGCGCTTAATCCTGAGCTGATCAAGGAGCTGTCCGATCGCCGGTTCGGCATTGGCTTCGACCAGTTACTGACTGTTCGACCACCCGCCAGGCCAGACAGCGATTTCCGCTACACCATCTATAACGCGGATGGCAGCGAAGCGGAACAATGCGGGAACGGCGCACGATGTTTTCTGCGCTTCGTCAGAGACGAGGGTCTCACCACTAAATCTACAATCAGGTTGGAAACCAGCAACGGCAATATAACGTGCAAGCTGGAAAAAGATGGCAACGTCACTGTGGATATGGGCAAACCGACCCTGCAACCCGGCAAGATTCCCTTCGTTGCAGAAAGCCCCCAGATCAACTATCAATTGTCTCTTGGGCCGGAATACGCTGATAATTTTTCGATATCGGCCCTCAATGTAGGTAACCCACATGCCGTCATCACCGTACCTGCGGTGGACAGCGCACCGGTGCTGGAAGTAGGTCCGCTTGTTGAGCGCCACCCACGATTCCCAGAAGGTGTTAACGTAGGCTTTATGGAAGTCGTATCCAGAAAGAAGATAATGCTTCGGGTATTTGAACGAGGCGTTGGCGAAACCAAGGCTTGCGGTTCCGGGGCCTGCGCAGCTGTGGTAGCCGGAAGACTGCAAGGTGCACTGGACGATACTGTGGACGTGGAGCTGACAGGCGGCCATCTGAGCATCAGCTGGGGTGGCGACAATGGCACCATCAAGATGACCGGGCCCACATGCAAAGTTTATGAAGGCCGATTACAAATATGAGTACCGATATTCTATGAGCAAAGAACTGATCGATAAGGACGTCGCCGCCTATCTACTGGCAAATCCCGATTTTTTTGTCGACAGGGATCGACTATTACTAAAGATTCAGGTTCCTCATAAAAGCAAAGGCACTATTTCCCTGGTGGAGAAGCAACTGGATGTCATCCGAGATCGGCAGAAGAAGACCAGGAGGCAACTCAAGGAATTCGTTGAGAATGCAGAACGCAACAAGGAAATATTTGATAAAAGCCGCAAGCTGATTCTCAGCATGATGGACGCAAAACAAAGTTCTAAATTCTTCGCAGCGCTCGAAAAGGGACTCAAACGGGATTTCGGGTGCAAGGCAAATTCGCTGGTAGTTTTTGGAAAACCTAAGCAGATTAATCATTTCACTTCACGAATTCCGGCTGAATCCGCAAAAAAATACGTTGGTGCGCTGATGCAGAGCAAGGTGCCAAAGCTCGGAACGCTTCGACCCAGAGAACAGGATTTCCTGTTTCGGGACCAGAGCGAAAAAGTTAAGTCCGCCGCCGTTCTTACCATCCGCGACAAGAACAAACATCTTGGTATCTTGGCGATCGGTAGTAACGACACGGAATACTTCACACCAGACATGGACGCGCTCTTTATTAACTTCATTGCCGAGGCTCTGGGAAAACTCTTACCGCGACACTTGCCCCGGTAATTTATGAACGCGGATATTCAACTGCAACCGCTGATCTCAGCATTCATCGCTCATCTTTCGAATGAGCGCCAATTATCCCCACATACCCTTGATGGTTATCAGAGAGACTTAACGGCTCTGAAAAAGGATCTTGTTGGTCAGGGCATCGCGGATTGGCGTGAAGTAAGAGCACATCACCTTCTCACTTATATCGGTGCAGGAAAAAGGCAAGGGCGTTCGGGGAAGACCCTACAAAGACGTCTCTCCGCGAGTCGAACCTTCTTTAACTACCTGGCTCGAGAGGGCATCCGTTCGACAAACCCAGCGAAAGAATTTTCCGCTCCAAGATCAGACTCACGCTTGCCTGTCACCATAGATACCGACCAGGTGAGCCGACTACTCGAGATCGATACAACCGACTGGCACGCGCTACGCGACAGGGCGATATTGGAGCTATTTTATTCGTCCGGACTTCGTCTTGCTGAACTGGTCGGAAGCAATACGAATGACATCTCTTTTGATGACAATTCAATGAAGGTGCGAGGTAAGGGAAGCAAGGAGAGAGTACTTCCTATTGGCTCAAAAGCAATTACCGCTATCAAAACCTGGTTGAGCATTCGTGAACAGCTGCCAAAAGGCAAGCTTGAAGATGAATCGGCGCTCTTCCTCAGCGAGCGAGGAAAACGGATAAGCCCCCGAAACGTTCAGGAGAGAGTCAAAAAGTGGTGCGTTCGCCTGGGTATCTCTGGTCGTATTCACCCTCACACACTCAGACACTCCTTTGCCAGCCATCTTTTAGAATCAAGTCAGGATCTTCGTGCGGTTCAGGAGTTACTGGGTCATGCCGATATCTCAACCACCCAGATTTATACTCACCTCGACTTCCAACACCTGGCTGATGTCTACGATAAAGCTCATCCCAGGTCTCAAAAGGTAACTGATAAATGATCCGAGTCATCGCCTTCGATCTGGACGACACGCTCTGGAACGTTGCTCCTGTTATTAAGCGAGCAGAATCAATCCTCGCGGACTGGCTCGAAAAAGAAGTCACCGGATACAGCTACGAACCATCAAAGCTAATGCCGATTCGCGAAAGGTTGCTTAGCGACGATCCCTCGCTGGGCCACAGACTCACAGCCTTCAGGCAACAACTCATTAAAGCATCCCTCGTAACCCATCTTGACGAGCAAAGCGCTGCCTCTCATGCTGAACGCGCTATGGAAATCTTTTTGGCAGCACGAAACGAAGTGGAGTTTTTTGAGGGCGCCCTGGATACGCTCAGGGACATTGCTCGGTCTTTTCAACTAGGGGCGATTACAAATGGTAACGCGGACATTCACAGGCTCGGGTTAACTGACTGTTTTAGCTTCGCTTTTTCCGCGGAACAGGTCGGCGCCCCAAAACCGGCACCCGATCTTTTCCACGCAGCGCTGGCGCATACGGGCTGTGAACCAGCGGAGATGGTTTACGTGGGTGACGACCCCATCAAAGATGTAGATGCGGCCAATAAAGTCGGTCTGCACACCATCTGGATGAGGTCAAAAGGTAGATTTATCGAAAGTGAGACGCATCCTAACGAGACAATAGACGATATAAGGGCACTTCCTGATGCGATCAGGAAGCTAGTTGATCGTTAAAAGTCGAAATAAAGTCTTTCACTACATCGACTTCTCCCTCTAGCAAAGTCTTTCGCTCTGGCAGATCTTTTAGTATCTCTAGCGAAGGGTGACTTACTTCGATATTGGGGATCGCCTGTCGAATAACTTCATCAAACTTGGACGGGTGCGCGGTCGCCAGGCAGACGAGTGGAACTTCCGGTCGCCGTTTGACCTGCCCAACTCCAACACCAACAGCGGTATGTGGGTCGAGAAGATACTCGGTTTCCTCAAACGTCCTGGCGATTGTCGCCACCGTATCTTCGTCGGATACCCTTCCTGACGTAAATGCAGCGTCGAAATTCAATGTGTTGAAGGCTGTTGTAGCGAGCCCCGTACTTGAAAAGTCCTCCATGAATTCTTTGACTTTTTCAGGTGCCTGGCCAAATTCAAAATAGAGGTACCGTTCAAAATTACTGGCAACTTGGATGTCCATCGCCGGACTATGGGAGAAATGGACATTGCCCCTTTCATATCTACCGGTGGTAAAAAAACGATGCAGTATGTCATTCTGATTGGTCGCCAGGATCAGTGTCTCTATCGGCAACCCCATGCGGCGGGCAATATAACCGGCAAAAATATTTCCAAAGTTACCCGTTGGCACCGCAACCTGGAATCGCTCAGGCAACCCAAGCTGCACATAAGCCGAAAAATAGTAAACCACCTGGGCAAGAATTCGAGCCCAATTAACTGAATTGACCGCACCAAGGTTGTAGCCATCTTTGAAAGCCAGGTCATTGAAAATGGACTTCAAGATCGACTGGCAGTCATCAAAGCTTCCTTCAATGGCCAGATTCTGCACATTATCGTCCAAAACCGTCGTCATCTGTTTTTCCTGGAGTGCGCTTGTTCTGCCCTCCGGGAACATGATGAAAATATTAATATTTTGCTTACCGCGGACGCCCGCAATCGCAGCGCTGCCAGTGTCTCCACTAGTAGCGCCCAGAATATTCAGCCGGCCGCCTTGTTTATTCAGCACATACTCAAAGACATTGCCTAGAAACTGCAGCGCCACATCCTTGAAAGCCAACGTCGGGCCGTGAAACAACTCAAGGACATGAATATCGCCAAGTTCGACGAGGGGCGTCACCGCTGAATCATCAAAGGTCTCATAGCTACGCTCAATGATTGAACGCAATTCGGCCGCTGGAATGTCGTCAATGAAGTGCCCCATGACATAAGCGGCCAGATCCACATAACCCTTACCGGCGAGCTGCGGCAGATCTTTGCTGACGTCTGGAATCGTCTTTGGTACCAGCAATCCGCCATCATCGGCCAGGCCCATCATCACAGCTTCACAAAAAGATAGGCCTTTAACACCACCACGTGTACTCACATATTGCATACTGACTCCGGGGGGTCATGCTAAAAGTGAGCATTATAGAGAAATTTTGCCTTTCGGGGGCCCGACTGACAAAGGGAATATGGAGGAGGGTATGATCCACCCCCATGAAACTTCAAACTAACATGCTAGATCGCTTCCGTGCCGGTTTCACCGGTCCTGATTCGGATAACATCATCCAGCGTACTGATAAAGATCTTTCCATCACCAACTTTACCGGTATTAGCAGCACCTGAAATGGCCTCAATGACCGCATCAAGGCTGTCATCAGCGATAGCGACCTCAATCTTTACCTTGGGTAAAAAATCGACAACGTATTCCGCCCCACGGTAGAGCTCCGTATGGCCTTTTTGTCTGCCAAAGCCTTTAACTTCTGTCACTGTCATGCCCTGCACAGAAATTTCTGACAGCGCCTCACGAACGTCATCAAGTTTGAAGGGCTTAATAATTGCAGAGACTAGTTTCATTAATTTTCTCCTTGCAAAGCTTCACCTAGAACTTAGGCAATGTACCGAATTTCCAGAGCCGATGATAGTCCCATTCATGGCCCGGAAGCCTTTCAGTTCTTGCGAATGGTCGTACATACGTTACTCCAGGTCGTTAACTTAAATCGAACGAGGTCGGCGTTACTCATTCCCAGTATTACCAATTTCATGGAATCGAAGGGATTGAACATGCCTGATCCAATAGTGTAGATCATCTCGCACTAGCGTATACAGAGCATTGACTGTGCCAACTTACATAAAAATCATAATAAACAATGGGTTAGAAAATTTTAGGACAATTCCGGCGTAGCCCACGCACTAGCGTGGTGCAATAGGGCGACGATGGATGCCGGGCTCTGCACCAAGTTCGTGCGACGTTAATGGCCATCTTCTTACAGTATAAGCGGCATATGTCTCAGTGCCGTGCAGTAGCTCGTGGGTACAATTGATTGATGACAGTCGCGACCACTTTCTCTAGCGCAGAACTAGGCATTGATGCACCACTGGTTACCGTTGAAGCAGACGTGTCTTCCGGTTTACCCAAAACACTTATTGTCGGGCTCGCCGAGACCGCGGTAAGGGAAAGTAAAGATAGGGTAAAAGCAGCAATCACGACCAGCGGCTTTGAATACCCCTCAAGAAGGATAACGGTAAATCTTGCGCCTGCAGACCTTCCCAAGTCCACCGGTCGATACGACCTTGCAATCGCGATATCAATTCTCGCTGCGTCGAACCAGATTCCAGCGGAATCCATAGACTCTTATGAGTTCCTCGGAGAACTTTCGCTGACGGGAACACTCCGCGCTGTCCGTGGGATATTACCCACCGCGCTACGCAATAAGGGCCAGAGACGACGGCTTGTAGTACCGAAGGCTTGCGAGCTTGAGGCTGCCCTGGCTGAATCAGAGGATCTTTACCTCGCTTCAAGCCTTCATGAGGTGCTGGCCCATCTGGCCACAGGCCAGCCGCTCGCAGCTGCCAGGCAATGGCAGCCCGAGCCAGAGGATAGTGAGACCACCTCATTGGCAGATGTAAAGGGCCAGGCTTCGGCGAAGCGAGCACTGACAATAGCCGCCACTGGTGGTCACAATCTGCTGATGGTTGGCCCCCCTGGTACCGGGAAAACGATGCTTGCAAGCAGACTACCCACGTTGATTCCTCAGATGACTCTGGAGGAATCTTTGCAGGTCGCGTCCATTGCGTCCGTTTCACGACAACTATTCGAGTACAAAAAATGGAGACAACGGCCATTTCGTAGGCCTCATCACACAGCGAGTTCGATAGCCATGGTTGGCGGTAGCAACCCACCCAAACCGGGGGAGATCTCTCTTGCCCATAACGGCGTCCTGTTTCTCGATGAAGTTCCGGAGTATTCCCGGCAAGTACTCGAAGTGCTGCGAGAACCTCTGGAATCTGGCGAAATCTGGATCAGCCGAGCGGCTCAACAAATCAGGTATCCAGCACAATTTCAGTTGATTGCGGCAATGAACCCCTGCCCATGTGGTTACTTCGGCGATGATACGAGGCAATGCGACTGCACCGCGCAGCAGATACATCGCTACAGGTCTCGTTTATCCGGGCCACTACTCGATCGGATTGATCTGCACATCGAGGTGCCACCCTTGCCTGTCGGCACCTTGAGCGATAAGGCCACGGTCGAACCAAAAACCTGCGAATTGAGATCAACTATAGCCAATACAAGAACATTGATGCTGGAGCGACAGGGGATGCTGAACAGTAAACTGAATAACCAACAGATCGCCAGACACTGTGCGCTGTCACGAGGCGATACTCGAATCCTTGATGACTCCGTAAACCAACTTGGAATATCCGCCCGGGGTTACTTCAAGATCCTAAAAGTAGCACGCACCATCGCGGATCTATCAGGAATAAACCGCATAGAGACTCTTCATTTAGTTGAGGCTATTGGTTATCGGAAATTGGATCGGTCGCCCCGATAGACGCAACCAGGGGACGTTTACTGGGCCGCGTCGACCATATAATCCACCAGCGCCCGCAAATCGTCATCACTACAGCTAAAGCACATACCTCTCTGCGGCATAGCAGGTGGCAGTCCATTGATGGTGCTGGCATAAAGCACATCCATGCCCTTTTCTACCCTTGGTGCCCAGGCAGCAACATCGCCAAACTTGGGAGCTCCAGCTATACCTGCGTTGTGACAAGTCGCGCAACTTTTGTTGAAATTGGATTCAACGTTGGCGCCACCAGCGGCAGCAACGGTTGGCGCGACAGCCATTGGCGCAACGGTCTCGGAAGGACACTCGGCCCCTTCTACGCAGACATCACCGACTCTTTTGATTCTTTCAGCAATGTCCTCAGTACTGGCAGAAGCCAGTCCAGCGATCATGATACTGACCAGGGCAACCAGAACTTTACAATTTCTCACTACATATACTCACTATCATTCCGAGCGCCATTATACCGATCCGGCGGCTGTTGACTACCTGAACAATCATAGGCGATGTTAGCTCTTGCCACCCCAGTTTGACTCCTCGATATCTCTGGTCGCACTAAACTGGAACACACTGGAAGTACCTGCTTCGATAACGGATTGTTCTGAGACCAGCGTGAGTATCGAACGGTCCCTGAATTCGGAGAGACCATCAGCACCGACATTAACCATAGTGGATCGCAGCTTATAGAGCGTTGTTTTTAGCACTTCAGCCACACTGCCCACCAGAGGCACATAGGCATCAACCCCCTCTTCGAAGACCATTTCGCGGGTGGACATATCTTCAGCATAACGCTGCCAGTTCTGTGCGCGATTCGTCCCCTCACCCCAATACGGTTTATACATCTGACCGTTGATAGAGGTCTTTGGGGTTGGGCTCTCTTCTGTCATAGCAAAATACCGACCCATCATGACGAAATCTGCGCCCATCGCTAGCGCAATGACTATCTGTGTATCGTTAGCCAGGCCTCCATCAGAACAGATTGGGATATAGCGTCCAGTCTCAGCCAGATATTCATCACGACGACGGACAACATCCATCAAAGCTGACGCCTGCCCTCGGCCTACACCTTTTTGCTCCCGCGTGATGCAGATGGATCCTCCGCCCATACCTACCTTAACGAAGTCCACTCCACCGTCTTCAACCAGATAGTCAAAACCTTCAGCGGAAACGATATTACCACCACCAATAACAATATTCTGACCGTACTGGTGCCTGATCCATTCGATGCCTTCCTTCTGAAATTCCGTGAACCCATCTGATGAATCAAAACACAGCGCATCGGCGCCTGCCTCAATCAACGCGGGGACCCTTTCCCGATAATCATGTGTATTAATGGCAGCACCGACGCACAAACGTTTCGAACCATCCAGCAGTTCATTTGGATGTCGCATGTGATCTTCATAATCTTTCTTAAACACGAGTGACGTCAGGTGACCAGCATCATCCAATATTGGAAGACAGTTTTTCTTGTGCTTGTGAAGTAGTCGATTCGCCTCATTTAACGTAAGGCCCTCCACACCAAAAATCACCTTGTCGATGGCGGTCATGTGCTGACCAACTGTATTCGACAAATCGTCTTCGTATACCCAGAAATCCTGGTCTGTAATCAGGCCAAGCAATTTTCCACTTCCGGTACCGTCGTCGGTAACAGGGACCGTGGAATGTCCTGTTCGTTTCATGAGCTCTATGACCTCAAGTAACGTGGTGTCAGTTTTCGTATTTGAATCGCTCGACACAAACCCCGCTTTGTGGGCTTTAACCTGATGGACCATTTCAGCCTGGCTGGCAATATCCTGCGAACAAAAAACAAAGCCAAGACCACCTTGTCGAGCAAGAGCAATCGCCAGGCGCGACCCGGATACCGACTGCATCGCTGCAGAAACGACCGGCGTGTTAATCTTGAATCGAGCCAATTTGTTGGGTTCGACCGCCGAGAGCGGCGTCGATAAATCAACCTCGTCCGGTTTTTGATCTTTTCTGGTTAACCTGGGAATCAGCAGGAATTCAGCAAAAGTACGTGATACACCTTCTAAAATCGTTGCCATTCAGCTCTCCGTAGGGAAACAACAAAGTTGAGACGACGAACGAAAATTCGACGTCAGATAGGGATAGATTAGGAGTCGGCGCAGGATTCTTTGCATGCAAGAATGTAAGTAATCACTTACTGCATGAGCTAGGCCAATAGGCCGGAGGAGATAGTAGAGCGCCATGACAAATTTTAATTGATCACTGCACATGATTCAACGCCGTAGAGCGCAATAAAGCTTCTTTTCGAATATTAAATCGGCAAGAAACAAGTAGTTTCTAATTTATCACTTTAGTAAATTGCCATAACATATTGAAACGTATAAATATTTTAGTAAGATGGAGAGTATGACCGTTATGGCGACCCAAATGAACAAGTCAGAACTCATCAAACGGATGTCCGACAAGCTTGATCAGTTAAGTAACAGGGACGTTGACCTGGCGGTTCACACACTGATTGAAATTATGTCTGACAGCCTTGCGTCGGGTGGACGCATAGAAATCCGTGGGTTCGGCACTTTCTCGAATCATTTTCGTAAGCCTCGAACGGTTCGTAACCCGAAAACCGGCGAAGTCGGTATCCATAAGCCTGGCAAGTTTGTGCCCCACTTTAAACCTGGTAAGGAATTGCGAAAACGCGTCGATGCGTCTCGTACTAATGAAAGTACTAACCCCGAGCCATCACTATCAGCCGAAATCCAGAGAAGCCCTTTACTCTCCCCCTGAATCCGTTCCAGCGCTGATAAGTTCGCGTTCCTTTGCAATAAGGTAGTTAACAACCTCCAGCATACCGGCATTGCTATTGCCTACCATCCCAGCTTCAACACGGTATTTGCCATTCACGATAACCGCGGGAACGCCGTTTGATTGGTAGATGAGCTGCCTTGCACTCGCTTGCTGGTACATTGCCTTCACCCCGAAGGAATCGTTGAACGTTTTTACGAAAATTTCCGGCTCTACGCCATGTTCCGCCATGAAGATCGTCATCGATTTCAGGTCAAGTAAGGATCGTCTGCTGCCATGTATTGCCTGAAACAACGGGTAATGCACTTCTTCGAGTACACCCAGCGCCTGCGCCGTATAGTAGGTTCGGGCATATAACTCATAACCCGTAACTCTCCATATCGCCGGCGTACGATTGAAATCGACGTCTTCAGCAAGGTCCTTCTTCCATTGTTGAACCAGAGGCTCAAAGCGGTAACAATGCGGACAACCATAGGAAAAGTACTCAGTAACCTCGATGACGTTTGTATTGCGCGTTTTTACCGGCGAGTCGAGTCGAGCATAGTGAGTGCCTTCTTCATATTGAAAGCCTTCTGCCCATGCTGACGAGGACAGCAGCAACACCAGCAGCACCAGAACGTTCATCATCAGTTTCCGAATCATATTCAACCTCTTTTCTATTATTACGAGAAGTGCTCTTTGTGTGAAGAATTGGCCCACAGAGCTTTACCCGGTTCGTCTTACCTGCGAATCCTGCCATTCTTGAAGAGATAAAAAAAGGGCGGCAAAAACCGCCCTTCATTGAACGTTCAGGAACTACTTCAGCCCGAAAAGGTAAGAGGCGACAGCCGTCATTTCCTTTTCGTTCATGTCCATCGCTGTGCTCCGCATCATCTGGGAATCTCCATCATTGTGTCGTTCCCCTGACTGAAAGCTTTTTAGCTGAGCAACTGTATATTCAGGCCACTGACCTGCAAGCGCAGGAAATACCGCGGGGCCGTTACCGTTGCCGGTTGGCGAGTGGCAGGCTGTACATGCTGCAATATTTTTACGCGGTATACCGGCGCGATAGATCGATTCGCCCAACTCTACAAGATCTTGCTTCGCCATACCCTGGTTCCGGGGCTGGCTTTCGTAGTACGCGGCGATATCTGACAGATCGCTTTCGGACAAATTGTCCAGAATGCCCGTCATGGTGAGCACTTGCCTTTGACCACTTTGTATTTCAAGTAATTGCTTGAGCAGGTACTGAGCGTTTTGTGCCGCAATATTCGGGAACATTGACGCGGGGCTATTACCCGCTTCTCCGTGGCAGGCAAGGCAGGTAACGGTGAGATCCTTACCTTTCTCGGCATCATATTCTGCGTAAGACATCGGCGCCATATAGGCAAGTACTGCAAACATTATAATCTTTTTCATAGCGTTACTTCTTAAGTCCACTTTTCTGTGTGAAGGCAACCGTTTGGGTTACCAGGCACGCCCTAATTTTAAGAGGGTGCTAGAATGCGGGACGCATTGTATAACAAAGCACCTGCAGTTGGGATAATACGATCAAAAATGTCTTTTAAGTTTTATTCAAAGTGGTGGGATTGTTTTGAATATTACTCAATGTA
>Ga0208964_1000019_pt1 | contig 92379 bp, 89 predicted proteins | sample AOAMet1_08_M0_20_2_FD_188227 | JGI IMG/M metagenome (GOLD analysis project Ga0208964, IMG submission 188227) | Ammonia-oxidizing marine microbial communities from Monterey Bay, California, USA - CAN11_08_M0_20 (SPAdes) | ecosystem: Environmental > Aquatic > Marine > Intertidal zone | place... | reverse complement strand
TTACGTCGTCCATGCCGGCCACGTCGCCCACCTGCTGGACGATGAAGTCGCCCTCCGGCTGGAAGATCGGGAAGAACAGCAGTTCCGGTGACCCGGCGGCGATCTCGGTCAGGACCGGGACCATGTCGGTGTCGCCCTTGTTGACCGCCGTGAACCCGGTGATCGTGCCCCCACCGGCCTCGAACGCGTCTGCGAACGCCGTGGCCAGGCCCTGGGTGTAGGGGTCGCCGTCGTGGATGGCCGCAGCCGTGGTCACGCCGAGCACGTCGAGGGCGAACCCGGCGGCCGCCGCGCCCTGGAACAGGTCGTTGTGGGCCGTGCGGTAGTAGCCGGGGTGGTTGTTCTCGCCGGCCGTGCCCGCCAGGTCGCTGGTCAACGACGGCGAGGTGTTGGACGGCGAGATCATCACCATGCCCGCATCGCTGATCAGCGGGGCCGCAGCGGCGGCCGCACCGGAGCAGCTGGTGCCGATCACGCCGACTACGTCCTCGTCGGCCACGATCATCTGAGCGGCAGCGGCACCGCCGTCAGCCGAACAGAGGTCATCAAGCCCCGTGCCGAGGTTTACCAGGAACCCCTTGATCCTCCCAAAGTCCCCACCGTTTTTTGTGCCAGACATTCCGGTGACAACGCGCACGGCGCGCTCGTTTGGGAGTCCCAGGAAGGCCACGTCGCCGGAGATGGCGTTCAACGACCGGATCTGGATGTCCTCGCCGGGCTCCACGCGGACTGTTCCCAGCGAGCCGTCGCCCAAGTGGCCGGCCGGAACCGCCTACTCGGCGGGCTCCTCGGCGGCCGGTTCGTCGGCCGGTTCGTCGGCCGGTTCGTCGGCCAGTGCCGCCGTGGTGGCCGGTGCAGCCGTCGTCGCCGGGGCCGCGGTGGTGGCTGGAGCGGCGGTGGTGGCTGGAGCGGCCGTCGTCGCCGCCGCCGTCGATTCGTCACCCCCGTCCGAGCCGCAGGCCGCGGCCACGAGGCCGAGCGCGGTGAGAATCGCGAGCGTGGACAGTGCCTTACGGGACCACTTCATGGTGATCCGCCTTTCCGCCAGTGGGTGGTTCCCACTGAACCACCACAAGTTGGTCAATCCCCAACCGATCCACCCGACCACCAGAACATCATGGTTAAGGGGGGGGTGTCAATCGCCGAACGTCCCCCTATCGTTGGCACTCGCATGGGGAGACTGCCAATCGGTGGTCAGGCCTCGGCGAGCCATCCAGAAGCCCAACAAGGCGCTTGGGACTACACGGTCCGGCGTCGTCTCGAAAGGGAATCATTCGATGAACCTCCAGCCCCTCGAGGACCGCATTGTGGTCCGTCCGAGCGACTTTGAGTCGACCACGGCCTCCGGTCTGGTTATTCCGGACACCGCCAAGGAGAAGCCTCAGCAGGGTGACGTCTTGGCCGTCGGCCCTGGCCGTCGTTCGGAGCAGACCGGTGAGCTCGTGCCGATGGACGTCGCCGAGGGTGACACCGTCGTCTACAGCAAGTACGGCGGCACCGAGATCACCGTCGGCGGTGAGGACCTTCTGATCCTCAACGCCCGCGACGTCCTCGGCATCCTCAAGTAGTCGCTCCGTGGCAAAAATCCTGAAGTTCGACGAAGAGGCCCGTCGCGGCCTCGAGGCCGGCGTGAACAAGCTGGCCGACGCCGTCAAGGTCACCCTCGGCCCCAAGGGCCGCAACGTGGTCCTCGACAAGAAGTTCGGCGCCCCCACCATCACCAACGACGGCGTTTCCATCGCCCGTGAGGTGGAGTTGGAGGACAGCTTCGAGAACATGGGTGCCCAGCTTGTGAAGGAGGTGGCCACCAAGACCAACGACATCGCTGGCGACGGCACCACCACCGCCACCGTGCTGGCCCAGGCTCTGGTCCGCGAGGGCCTTCGCAACGTAGCCGCCGGCGCCAACCCGATGGGCCTCAAGAAGGGCATCGAGGCCGCCGTGGCCGCTGCTGTTGGCTCCATTGCCGACCAGGCGGTGCGGGTCGATGACTCCAAAGAGCAGATCGCCAACGTGGCCGCCATCTCGGCTGCCGACATGACGATCGGCCAGGTCATCGCCGACGCCATCGACAAGGTGGGCAAGGACGGTGTCGTGACCGTGGAGGAGTCCAACACGTTCGGCATGGATCTCGACTTCGTCGAGGGCATGCAGTTCGACAAGGGCTACCTGTCGCCGTACTTCGTGACCGACCCGGAGCGCCAGGAGGCGATCCTTGAAGAGCCGTACATCCTCTTCAACCAGGGCAAGATCAGTTCGGTACAGGACATGCTCCCGGTGCTCGAGAAGGTCATGCAGTCGGGTCGCCCGCTGCTGATCATCTCTGAGGACGTTGAGGGCGAGGCCCTGGCCACGCTGGTCGTCAACAAGATCCGTGGCACCTTCAACTCGGTGGCCGTTAAGGCCCCGGGTTTCGGCGAACGCCGCAAGGCAATGCTCCAGGACATGGCCATCCTCACCGGTGGTCAGGTCATCGCCGAGGAGGTCGGACTCAAGCTCGACGGTGTGAGCCTCGACATGATGGGCTCGGCCCGAAAGGTCGTGATCACCAAGGACGAGACGACCATCGTCGATGGAGCCGGCGATGCTGGCGACGTCGAAGGCCGCATCGGCCAGATCAAGCGTGAGGTCGAAGAGACCGATTCCGACTGGGACCGCGAGAAGCTCCAGGAGCGACTGGCCAAGCTGGCCGGCGGCGTGGCCGTCGTCCAGGTCGGTGCAGCCACCGAGGTGGAGCTCAAGGAGAAGAAGCACCGCATCGAGGATGCCCTGTCGGCAACCCGTGCGGCCATCGAGGAGGGTGTAGTCGCCGGTGGCGGTACCGCTCTGCTGCGGGCGCGTGCTTCGGTTTCCACGGCCATGGAGGGCCTCGAGGGTGATGAGGCGACCGGTGCCCGCATCGTGCACGCTGCCCTTGACGCTCCGGCCCGGCTCATTGCCGACAACGCCGGTCTTGAGGGTGCGGTCATGGTTCGTGAGGTCGAGCAGGCCTCCGGTTCGACTGGACTCAACGCGGCGACCGGTGAGTTGGTCGACCTGGTGGAAGCCGGCGTCATCGACCCGGCCAAGGTCACTCGTGCGGCGCTGCAGAACGCGGCGTCCATCGCAGCCCTGCTGCTGACCACTGAGGCGCTCGTGGCCGATAAGCCCGAGCCCGAGGGGGCAATGCCTCCTGGAGGCGGCATGGACCCCATGGGTGGCATGGGTGGCATGGGCGGCATGATGTAGGGATCCCTCGGGATCGTCCTCCGGCCTCGGCCGGGGGTCACGGAAGCCGGGCCCACGGGTCCGGCTTCCGTCGTTTTGAACCCACTTCCGGTCCGTCCCACTGATTGGCGAGTCGGGTACCGCCGGTACCGTGGCAACCATGTCCGACCCCGTGGTTCTCGACGATTCAACGGTGCCTGACCACCGGCCCGCCCCCGATTCCGCCAAGTTGGCCGGCCAGTTTGCGGAGTGGATCCGGGGTGAGACCTTGGTGGGTCGAATGCTGGCCAACCTCAAGACGGGTCGCCTCCCCGAGGTGCTGGCCGCCGCAGCCTTGGCTGCTGAGGACGACGGCCCCCGAGCCGAGCTGGTCGCCGCCCTATCCGTGCACTGGAATGGCTGGGAGCGTGGCTCCATTGTCCCCCTCGAGGTGGCCGAAGGCCTCCGCGACGCGGGGCTCGAGGCGTTCCTGGCCGACCCGATCGAGCAGTGACCGCCGTCGTGCGGCCCACCGGATGGGGTGGACCCCAAGAGATCCCCCGGCCTGATGGTTGGCGCCTGGGCGAGGCGCCGCCGTGGGGCGCGCTGGTCGACCGGAATCTCACCCTCGGCCACCTGGTTGCCGTGTTTGGCGGCCGCGAACCCGTCGGCGTCCGAGGGCGACCCCGCGGCGACGAAAGCGAAGCCGGCGTGCTGGTCGCCCTCTATGACGACCCCGAGGGTGGTGGACCCCACGTGGTGCTGACACGACGGTCGCCCCGCCTTGCCAGCCACACCCACGAGGTCTCGTTCCCCGGTGGCCGCCATGATCCGACCGACCCGGACCTCTGGGCCACCGCCCTGCGCGAGGCCGAGGAGGAGATCGGGCTGGATCCGTCGTCGGTCCGTCTGGTCGGTCGTCTCGACCCACTGGTCACCGTGGGCAGCCGGAGCCTCATCCACCCGTTCGTGGCTGTCCTCGACGGCCGTCCCGACCTGGTGGCCAACCCCGATGAGGTGGAGGCCATCCTCCACGTGCCGCTGGCCGAGCTGCTGCTGGACGAGGTGTACCGCGAGGAGGAGTGGTCCACCCACGGTGATCCGTGGATCATCACGTTCTTCGAGCTGGTCGGCGACACGGTATGGGGCGCCACGGCAGCCATGCTGCGCCAGCTGCTGGCGCTCGCCCTCGGCGTTGACGACCACCGCAACTACCGTGCCGACTCGTGAGGCCCGAGTTGAGAGGAATCAGCGATGACTGACCTGCCTTCTGATCGACCTTCTGAGCAACCGACGGGCCCCGAGCACATGACACCCGACGAGTTCCGGGAGGCCGGACGGGCTGCAATCGACTGGCTGGCCGACTTCCTGGCCGACCACCGCGACGGCGGACACGCCCGACCGATCGTGCCCGACGTGGCTCCCGGCGACGTCTACCGTTCACTGCCTTCGTCGCCGCCCGCGGTCGGCGAACCGTTCACCGAACTGCTGACCGACGTGGACCGTCTCATCGTCCCGGCCACCACCCAGTGGCAGCACCCCGGTTTCTACGGTTTCTTCCCGGCGGACTCGTCGCCGCCATCCATCCTGGGTGAGCTGATCTCAGCCGGGCTGGGGGTTCAGGGAATGATGTGGTCGACCAGCCCGGCTTGCACGGAACTGGAGACCCTCGTCCTGGATTGGCTGGTCGAGGCCTGCGGGCTTCCCGACCGGTTCCGCTCCGACGGTCCGGGCGGCGGCGTCATCCAGGACTCGGCCTCGTCAGCGTCGCTGTGTGCCGTGCTGGCCGCCCGTGACCGGTCCGGCGGCGCCGCCCAGCTGCCACGTCTGCGGATCTACACGTCAGCCCAAGCCCACTCCTCGATTGAGAAGGACATCCTGGTTGCCGGCTTCGCCCGTGAGCAGTTGCGGGTCGTGCCCACCGACGTCGGGTTCGCCATGGATGCCGATGCGTTGGCCGCCATGGTTGCCGCCGACGAGGCCGAGGGCCTCGTGCCGTGCCTCATCGCCGCCACGGTAGGTACCACGTCGTCGGGCGCCGTCGACCCGGTGGCCAGGATCTGCGACGTGGCCGGGCCCGTCGGGGCGTGGGTGCACGTGGATGCCGCGTGGGCCGGTTCGGCCACCGTGTGCCCCGAGTACCGCCACCTATTGGACGGCCTGGACCGGGTCGACAGCTACTGCTTCAACCCCCACAAGTGGCTGCTCACCAACTTCGACTGCTCAGCGTTCTTTGTGGCCGACTCGGGTCCGCTGCTGGATTCGCTGTCCATCGTCCCCGAGTACCTCCGCAACGCGGCCAGCGATGCCGGCGAGGTGATCGACTACCGGGACTGGCAGGTGCCCCTCGGGCGCCGCTTCCGGTCCCTCAAGCTCTGGTTCGTTTTGCGCTCCTACGGGACGGACGGCCTGCGAGCCCACATCCGGGCCCACGTGGCGGCCACGACCGATCTAGCCGACCGGGTGGCGTCCAACCCAAGCCTGGAGATGGCAGCGCCCCTGTCGTTGGGTCTGGTGTGCTTCCGCCACGTGGACGGCGACGAGGCCTCCGAGCGCCTGCTGGCCACCGTCAACGCCTCGGGCCGGGCCTTCCTCACCCACACCCGCCTCGACGACCGGTATGCGCTGAGGGTCGCGGTGGGTGGTACCTGGACGACCGCCGAGCACGTCACCGAACTGGCCGACCTCCTCGACGCCTTGGTTCTCGACGGCCCCTGATCGAGGCCGATGGTCCGGGTCGAGGTTGTGCCTGACGAACCCGGAAACAGTGGGCCCTTCTCGCCGTTCGCGTCGGACGCGCGTGACTAGAATCGACCCTTTCCGGGGGCCGCCACAGAGGCCTTCCGGCCGGAGACGGTGACCTTCGGGCACCGACAGGGAGCTGCAGCAACCATGGCCGAGATCGAGATCGGGATGGGAAAGAGCGGTCGACGGGCCTATGGGTTCGATGACATCGCCATCGTCCCCAGCCGTCGGACTCGCGACCCCGAAGACGTCGACATTTCCTGGCAGATCGACGCCTACCGCTTCGACCTGCCCCTCATGGGTTCGGCCATGGACGGTGTCATCAGCCCGGCCACGGCCATCGAGATCGGCCGACTCGGCGGCGTTGGCGTGCTCAACCTTGAGGGCCTCTGGACCCGCTACGAGGACGCCGACTCCATCCTCGCCGAGATTGCCGAACAGCCCGTCGAGAAGGCCACCAAGAGGATGCAGGAGCTGTACCAGCAGCCCATCATCCCTGGTCTGGTAACCGACCGGATCCGCGAGATCAACGCCGCCGGTGTGGTGTCGTGCGCCTCGGTCACCCCGCAGCGCACCTACGGGATGATCGAGAACATTCTCGCTGGCGAACTGGACATGCTGGTCATCCAAGGCACCGTCGTGTCGGCCGAACACGTGTCGACCACCGTCGAGCCGTTGAACCTCAAGACGTTCATCCGCCAGTTGGACATTCCGGTCATCGTCGGCGGCTGTGCCACCAACAAGGCGGCCCTCCACCTGATGCGTACCGGTGCGGCTGGTGTGCTGGTCGGCGTGGGCCCCGGCCACGCCTGCACCACCCGCGGTGTGCTGGGCCTCGGCGTCCCGCAGGCCACGGCCATTGCCGACGTCCGTGCGGCCCGCATGCGTCACCTTGACGAGACCGGCGTTTACTGCCACGTCATTGCCGATGGCGGCATGGCCACCGGTGGCGACATCTCCAAGGCCATCGTGTGTGGTGCCGACGCCGTGATGATCGGCTCGCCACTGGCTGCCGCTTCTGAAGCACCAGGCCGCGGCTACCACTGGGGCATGGCCACCTTCCACCCGACGCTGCCCCGCGGCGCCCGGGTCCAGACCGCGACGAGAGGCTCTCTCGAGGAGATTCTCCTCGGCCCGGCCAACGAGAACGACGGCAAGTTGAACCTGTTCGGCGGGCTCCGCACCTCGATGGCTACCTGTGGTTACCTCGACGTCAAGGAGTTCCAGAAGGCCGAGGTCATGGTCGCCCCGGCGCTGATGACCGAGGGCAAGTCGCTTCAGAAGTCCCAGGGCGTGGGGATGGGCCACTAGGCCTACGGCCCGGCTCCTCCGAACAACGCAACCGGATCGACCCACCACTTCATGGCTGAGACCCCCGGTGGGAGCGCACGCGCTACCGACCGCATCCTGGTTGTCGACTTCGGTGCCCAGTACGCCCAGCTCATTGCCCGAAGGGTTCGTGAGACAGATGTCTTCAGTGAGATCGTCCCTCACGACCTGACGGCGGCCGAGTTCGCCGAGCGGGCACCCACCGGGATCATCTTCAGCGGTGGCCCGGCCTCGGTTCACGTCGAAGGCGCCCCTCGGATCGATCCCGGCGTCTACGACCTCGGTGTGCCCATCCTGGGCATCTGCTACGGCGCCCAGCTCATTGCCCACCAGCGGGGCGGCACGGTGGGTCGCAACGAACGCGGCGAGTACGGCCGCACCGACCTGACCGTCACCGACACCGGTGTGCTCCTGGGCGACGCCGGCACCGGCAGCCACCCGGTCTGGATGAGCCACTTCGACGCCATCACCGACGCGCCGGGCGGCGCCACGGTGACCGCCTCGTCGCCCGACGCCCCGGTAGCCGCCTTCGAGGCCCCCGACGACGGGTTGTACGCCGTCCAGTTCCACCCCGAGGTCCACCACACGCCGTGTGGCCAGGACCTGCTCACCCGCTTCGTCCGCGACGTCTGCGGGTGCGCCGGCGACTGGACGATGGCCTCGGTCATCGACTCGTCGGTGGACGCCATCCAAGAACAGGTTGGCACCGGACGGGCCATCTGCGGACTGTCCGGCGGGGTTGACTCGGCGGTCGCCGCGGCACTCGTGCACAAGGCCATCGGGTCCCAGCTGACCTGCGTGTTCGTCGATACCGGCCTCATGCGGGCCGGCGAGGGCGAACAGGTCGTGGAGACCTTCCAGAAGACCCAGGGCATCGAGCTCATCCACGTGCGGGCCGCCGACCGGTTCTTCGACAAGTTGGCCGGGGTCACCGACCCGGAGGACAAGCGCAAGGTCATCGGCGAACTGTTCATTCGGATCTTCGAGGACGCCTCGAGCGGCATCACCGATGCGAAGTTCCTCGTCCAGGGCACGCTCTACCCGGACGTCATCGAATCGGGCACCAAGGACGCAGCCAAGATCAAGAGCCACCACAACGTGGGCGGCCTGCCCGACGACATGGACTTCGCCCTCGTCGAACCGCTCCGCAACCTATTCAAGGACGAGGTGCGAGCTGTCGGTTCCGAGTTGGGCCTGCCCGACGAGATCGTGTGGCGCCAGCCGTTTCCCGGCCCCGGCCTGGGTGTTCGCATTATTGGCGAGGTCACACCGGAAACCACGGCCATCCTGCAGGCCGCCGACCTCATCGTCCGTGAGGAGATTCGTGAGGCTGGCCTGGAACGCGAGATCTGGCAGGCCTTCGCCATCCTGCCCGACATCCGGTCTGTAGGCGTCATGGGCGACGAGCGCACCTACGCCAAACCGATCATCATCCGGGCGGTCACCAGCGAGGACGCCATGACGGCCGACTGGGCCCGACTGCCCCATGACCTACTCGAGAAGATGTCCAGCCGCATCATCAACGAGGTCGACGGCGTCAACCGGGTGGCCTACGACATCACGTCCAAACCGCCCGGCACCATCGAGTGGGAGTGAGCCCGGGCCCGCTAACCGACGGCGAACGCACCGACACCGTCGCCGCCTACACCTCGGCGTGCGCCTTCTTCGGACAATGCCTCGCCGAGGTCACAGAACTGGACTGGACGGCCGAGACCGGGTGCCCCGACTGGGACGTCCGCACGCTGGTCGCCCACGTGGTCACCGGCGAGGCGCTGGTCACACGGGTGCTCCGCGACGGTGGAGCATGGGAGTCCCAAGCCGACCCATCGATCCTGGGGCTCAACCCCATGGCCGCCTGGCGAGGCACGGTGCTGGCCGCCATCGATTCGGCGTCGGTCGACGGTGTGCTCGACGCCATGCACCCCCACGCGGTGGGCGAGCTGCCCGGCGGGGTCATCATCGGCTTCCGGGTGACCGAGAACCTCGTCCACGGTTGGGACCTGGCCCGGGCGTGCGGCACCGATATCGCCCTGCCCGAGACCCTGGCCGAACGTTGCCTCGACTTCTGGATGCCGTTGGCAGGTTCAGACGCGCTCTCGGGCCACTTCGGTCCGACGGTCATGCCGCCCGACGGTGCATCGGCGGGTGTCCGACTCCTGTCGCTGCTCGGCCGGACGGCATGATCTGACGGTGACCGGGAAACCAACCCAGACGGACCACGAGTACTCCGACGAGCCGTTCTACGCCGAGCGGGACGGCCTACTCATTCCCGGTCGGCTGACCGGCGGCCCGTGGGATCCGACGATCCAGCATGGCGGGCCGATCTCGGGGGTCCTGGCCCACCTGGTCGAGACGGTGCCCGCCCCGTCGCCCATGCGCACGGCCCGCCACACCGTGGACCTGATGCGCGGCGCGCCCTTGACGCCGCTGCGCCCCGAGGTCGAGGTACTGCGGTCGGGCCGTCGCATCCAGGTCGTGCGGGCCTCGTTGTTCGATGGCGAGGATCGGGAGGTGGCCCGGGCCACGTCGCTCAGGATGCGGGTCTCGGACACGCCCAATCCCGTTGACCCGGACAAGACGGCACATTCCGACGACGAGCCCCATCCAGTGCCCGACGAGCCGGTCCTGTTGACCATGTTCGGCATCGGTCTGCCGGCCTTCCTGCAGGCCGTGGAGTTTCGTCGGACCGGGGAGTACCGCGATGGTGCACCGGGTCTGGTATGGCTACGCATGCACAACACGATGGTCGAGGGGCGCCCGACGAGTGCCTTCGTGCGTCTAGCTACGGTGGCCGACATGGCGTCTATGGCGGCTCAGTACCTCTCGCCCGAAGAATGGACCACCATCAACGCCGACCTCGCGGTCACCGCGTTCCGTGACCCGGTAGGCGACTGGGTCGGCATCCGGGGACTCCACAAGAACGACGGTGACGGCATCGGCCTGTCCGAGGCCGTGCTCTACGACCTGGACGGTCGGGTAGGCCGGGCCACCGCTTCCATCCTCATCGAACCCCGCTGAACTGATCCGGAGACTGATCCATGACCGACGACAACCACGATCCGGAGATGGGCCCCATGCATCTCGTGACGGCGGGCAGCATGCTCTACACGCTGGTCGACCCCGAGAAGGGCTACGAGGTGGCCTACAACCGGTGGTACGAGCGCGACCACTTCTACGGCGGCTGCATGACCGGGCCGTGGTGCTTCGCCGGAAGCCGCTGGGTGGCCACCCGGGCCATGAAGGACCTGCGGTTCCCCGTTGAGGACAACTCGGTCAACAAACCGGTGGACCGGGGCTCGTACCTGGCCGTCTACTGGGTGGAGAACGGCCACCACGACGACCACTTCGCCTGGGGTGCCGACCAGGTGGTGAAGCTCTACATGGCCGGCCGGGGCTTCCAGGAGCGGCGCCACGCCCACACTGTCCTTTACAAGCACCGCTCTAACCGGTACCGCGACGCCGATCCGGTGCCTGTCGACGTGGCCCTCGACCACCACTACGCCGCACTGGTCTCCGTGGTTGTGGAACCGGTGGTCGAGCCGCCCGATGGAACCGCCGGCGACGACCTGTCCGCCTGGCTGGACGGCGAGGGCCTGCCCGGCCTCATGGCCGACGGGCCTGTGGCGTCGTGCGCCCAGTGGGCGGCCGTGCCCCGCGACGAGATGACCGGAAACGCCCCCATGGATCTCGGCTCGCCACCCATCGGGCCGGACGCCACGATGCAGTTGTTCTTCGTGGAGACCGACCCGCGGGACTGCTGGGAACGTTTCGTGGACTATGCGGCCCGCCTCGAGGCCTCTGGACTGGGCAGGGTCACGTCGGCATCACCGTTCCTGCGCACCGTGGTCGGCACCGACCGCTACACAGATCAACTCTGGTAGTCGGGCTCAGATAGGCGGTTTCTGGTGGGCGGGCCCGACCACCAAGATCAGACGCCGGCCAGGGCCTCGACCACGGGTCCGAACTCGACCATCGAATCCTCGTTGAGGCCGATGTAGGTCAGGCCCCACCGCTCGCGCCAGGCCAGCAGCGTTTCGACGCACTGGCCGGTGGAACCGATCAGCACGTGAGGTGAAGACAGCGCCGCTTCGGCGTCCAGTCCGAGAGCCGGGGCCATCAACTCAGCCAGACCGATCGGGTCGTCCGTGATCTGGGACATGTGGACTCGGGTCTGGAGTTCGATGTCCTCGAACCGGTCGCCGGCCGCCTCGCGGATCCAGCCCAACTTCTCGTCGGTTGCCTCCACGGTGGCCGACGCGCCGGCCCGCTGGTCAATGACCCCGGCGGCCATGTTGGCGTTGACTCCCACGATGTCAGCCTCCCGGGCAGCCAGCGTGAGCATCTTCTTTCCGCCCCCGGCCAGCAGGAACGGCGGATGGGGCGACTGGATACAGGTGGGTTGCCCGTCGTGTCCGCGCACCGTGTAGTGCTCGCCGTCGAAGTCAAACGACCCCTCGGCGAAGGAGCGCTTCAGGATCTCGACGGATTCGGCGAGGCGGGCGATTCGCACACCCGGTGAATCCAGCGAAATCCCTGACTGGTCGTAGTCACTGGTCTTCCACCCGGCTCCCAGGCCCAACTCCAGGCGGCCATCCGAGAGAAGGTCCAGCGTGGCGGCCTGCTTGGCCAGGAACAACGGGTGCCGGAAGTCGTTGCCCAGCACGAGGGTGGTCAGTCGCAGGTCTCGTGTGGCCTCGGCGGTCACAGCCAAGGCGATCAAGGGGGCCATCTCGGCATCGAGGTGGTCCGAGACCGAGAGTGCCGAGTAGCCGAGGTCCTCGGCCCGACGGCCGAGTTCACGCCATTCGGCTGCGGGGCGGGGTGCCGAGGCCTGGACGCTGAAACGGAAGGAACGGGTCATGGCCCGCACAATAGAACAGGCCGGTGGTCCGGTCCGAAGGGAGGCGCGGTGGCGGTTCCCTCCGAACCCGGATCGGCCCGGAAGGCCGTCACCGGGCACCGGTAGGGTGCGGCCGATGGCCCTCTCAGAACCCGAATCTGCGCCGGATGGCGGTTCCGACACCGGGTCGGGGCTGAACCCCGACCAGCTCGACGCCGTCACCCATCTGACGGGCCCGCTGCTGGTGGTGGCCGGTGCCGGATCAGGCAAGACCCGGGTTCTCACCCGCCGTATCGCCCACCTCATCGGCGAACGGGGCGTGTCGCCGTTCGCCATTCTGGCGATCACCTTTACCAACAAGGCGGCCGGCGAGATGAAGGAGCGGGTGGCCGAACTGGTCGGTTCGGTGGCCAACCGCATGTGGGTGTCGACCTTCCATTCGGCGTGTGTCCGGATCCTGCGGCGCGACGGCGACCGCCTTGGCTTTCCGTCCAGTTTCAGCATCTACGACCAGGGAGACGCGGTGCGCCTCACCGGCTACGTGGTACGCGACCAGGGGCTTGACATCAAGCGGTTCCCTGCCCGAACCGTGCACTCGGCGATCTCGGCGGCCAAGAACGAGGGGCGCACCGCCGGGCAGTACGTGGAGCACGCCATGGGCCCGTACGAAAAGCGGATCGGCGAGGTCTTCGTCAACTACCAGGCTCGCCTGCTGGCGGCCGGGGCCATGGACTTCGACGACCTGCTCGGCAACGCAGTCCGCCTCCTCAGGGAGCACCCCGATGTTCTGGACCACTACCGACAGCGCTTCGAGCACGTCCTGGTCGACGAGTACCAGGACACCAACGTGGTCCAGAACGACCTGGTGATGCTGCTGGCGTCGGGTCACCGCAACGTCTGCGTGGTGGGAGACAGCGACCAGTCGATCTACCGGTTTCGGGGCGCCGACATCCGCAACATCCTGGAGTTTGAGCGTTCGTTCCCCGATGCCACGGTGGTCGTGCTCGACCAGAACTACCGGTCCACCCAGACGATCCTCGATGCCGCCAACGCCGTCATCACCAGGAATGCGGGCCGCAAGCCCAAGGAACTGTGGACCGATGCAGGTTCGGGTGAACCGATCACCCGCTTCCGGGCCGACGACGAAAACGACGAAGCCCGTTGGGTGGTCAGCCAGCTCCGGCGCCTGCACGACGGGGGTCGGCCATGGACCGACATGGCCGTCTTCTACCGGACCAACGCCCAGAGCCGGGCAGTCGAGGAGCAGCTGGTCGTCTTGGGGGTGCCGTACAAGGTGGTAGGCGGGCTTCGCTTCTATGACCGCCGCGAGGTTCGAGACGCCATGGCCTACCTCAAGTTGGCTACCAACCCGGCCGACGAGGTGGCAGCCAAGCGAGTGCTGAACGTGCCCAAGCGGGGGGTGGGCAACACGTCAGTGGCCCGGTTAGACGCCCACGCGGCGGCCAACGGCACCCGGTTCATCGACGCCCTGCGTGATTCTGAGGCTGCCGGGGTGTGGGGTCGGGCCGCCTCCGGTATCCGGTCGTTCCTCGAACTGGTTGATGCCCTCGCCCAAGCGGTCGACGACGGTCCGGCCACCATCCTCGAGGTGGCCCTCGAGCGGTCGGGTTACCTCGACGAGCTCCGGGCCGATCGGTCCATCGAGGCCGAGGGTCGTCTGGAGAACCTCTCCGAACTGGTCGGGGTGGCCAGCGAGTTCGACGACGTGGACGAGTTCCTCGAGCGGGTGGGACTCGTGGCCGACACCGATGACCTTCCCGCCCAGAACGCTGAAGGCGGCGACCCGGAAGGTGGCGATCTAGCTGCCGGAGAGACTGATACCGGGCAGGTCGTACTCATGACCATGCACGCCGCCAAGGGCCTCGAGTACCCGGTGGTGTGCATCGTGGGAATGGAGGACGGCGTCTTCCCCCACGTGCGGGCCCTCGGTGACCCCGAGGAACTCGAGGAGGAGCGGCGCCTGGCCTACGTCGGCATTACCAGAGCCCGCGAGCGCCTCATGCTGACTCACACCTGGAGCCGGATGCTTCACGGGCAGACCCAGTACAACCCACCCAGCCGGTTCCTCGATGAGATCCCCTCAGAGCTACTGGTCGACGCCGAGGGGACTCGAAAGGCCAACCGGCGGAAGGATGACAGCTGGCCGGGTTCTGGTGCCGGTGCATCGAGGTCGCGGTCCGGTGACACCGACTGGTTGGGCGCCCCCCGACGATCTTCCGATCGTGACGCCGAACCATCCGGCCGGGTGTTCGGCGGGGGTTCGAGCAACGGGGGATCTACCCGTAGCCCGGGGGAGTCCTCATCGGGGGCACATGAGTTGGGCCTCCGGGCCGGCGACGATGTGGTCCACCGGGCATGGGGCGATGGAGTGGTCCTGGCCGTCCACGGAGACGGTGATCGGGCCGAGGCGGTGGTGCGTTTCGCCTCCAAGGGCGAGAAGCGCCTGCTGCTGGCCTGGGCGCCGTTGGTCCGACCCGGTGACGTCCCCGAAGAGGGGTCCGGGTAGCTCCGGGGAGACGTTCGAGGGGCGACCCGAGGAGTAGGCAGGCCGTTACGCTGCCCGGGTGGCCGACCCCTCGGGGCCGGTACAGGCCCGTGTAGCTCAGTCGGAAGAGCGATTCACTCGTAATGAATAGGTCCGGGGTTCGATTCCCCGCGCGGGCTCGCCGAGCATTCACCGCCTCCCGTCGATCGGCTTCATGCCGGCGGGGGCCGAACCCCTAGGATCTGACCCATGAACTTGTTCGCAGGCGTGATCTGGCACTACTGGTTGGCCGTGCCGCTGGCTATCGGCGGGTTGGCTCTGACCGTGGCCACCCTGGTCGGCTACTTCCAGAAGGTCTCCTCGACCCGCTACCCGAAGCGCTGAGCACGTCGTCCGCCCAGGCGGTTCCGGCGTCGGTCCGTTCGATGTCCGATGACCCGTCTTCGGGCGCATCGTCGTTCGTGGACTGGGATCTCGCCGAGCGGGTGGCGATCCGCATTGCTGATCGGGCGCCGTTCAGCGGCGCCCACTACCTCGACGGGTTGACCGAAGAGTTCCACGTCCACACCTCGCGTGCCGAAGACCTCGTGGCGGCCACCACCGGCCTACGCTCGCTGTCGGGCAACGCCCGGGCCCGAGTGGTCGGTCGGGACGACTGGATCCGGGCCAACGTGGCCTCCATGCAGCGCCTGCTACGACCCCTCTTCGAGCGCCTCGACGACGTTGCTGACGACGGGACCGATGGGGACGAGTCGGGCGCTCCCTCGGCGTTGACCGTCCGGATGGGCGGCATGGAACTCGGGGTGGTCCTGGGCTGGATGTCTACCCGGGTGCTCGGTCAATACGACCTGCTGGTGGTGGAGGACGAGGCGGCCGAGGACCAGGACATCGTGTACTACGTGGGTCCCAATCTGGTGGCCCTCGAGCGGCGCTACGCCTTCCCCCGCCACGACTTCCGGCTCTGGCTGGCCCTCCACGAGGTCACCCACCGGGCACAGTTCACTGGCGTGCCATGGATGCGGTCGCACTACCTGGGGCTCGTGCAGTCCCTGTTGGACGGCGCCCAACCCGAGTCGTTCGACCTGATGGCCTCACTGAAAGGCCTGGCTGACAAGCGGGCAGCGAAGCGGTCGGCCGGCGGCGGCGGGGAGTCTGGTGCAGCCGGTTCGGGGGTGCTGGGTGCCATCTCATCGCCCGAACAGCAGGTGGCATTGGACCGCATCGCCGGACTCATGAGCCTCCTGGAGGGCCATGGCGACGTGACCATGGGCCGGGCCGGTGAGGGCATCGTGCACGGCGCCGACCGCATGGCCGGGGTCATGGCCGATCGCCGCCGCAACGCCTCGGGGGTGACCCAACTGTTCCAGAAGATTGTGGGCCTTGAGGCCAAGTTGGCGCAGTACGCACAGGGCGAGGCGTTCATCGGAGCGGTGGAGGCCTACGGGGGCACGGCACTACTGGACCGGGTCTGGGAGGACCCGTCCCACCTGCCCGATCTGGGAGAGATCCGTGAGCCGGACCGGTGGATCGAGCGACTGAAGGCCTGACTGGGCCCCAGTCGGTTGACCCGCCCGGGGAACCGGTGGCCAACGGTGCCGACCCGACGGCGCCGTTGCTGGATCGGTGTGCCTTCCCGCCCGCCGGAACCGCCGTGGACTGTGCGGTATCCGGTGGGCCGGACTCGACGGCACTACTGGTGCTGGCCGTCGCCGCCGGCTTGGAGGTCACCTGCTGGACCGTGGACCACGGCCTGCGTTCCACCTCGGCGGACGAGGTCCGTCTGGTGGCCCACAACGCGCTGAGCCTCGGGGTTCCGACCGTCACGGTCGACGGGCTGGTGGTCGACGGCCCCGACCTCGAACAGCGGGCCCGTGACGTCCGGCGGGCCGCCCTGCCCGGCGGGGTGCTGACCGGTCACACTGCGGACGACCAGGCCGAGACCGTGCTACTGAACCTTCTCCGGGGTGCCGGCGTGCCCGGAACGGCGGGTATCGGTGAGCCGGATCGCCGCCCGTTGCTGGCCCTGCGTCGGGCCGAGACCCGAGGACTGTGTACGGCGCTCGGCCTGAAGGTGGTCGACGATCCAAGTAACGACGACCCCCGCTTCACCCGTAACCGGGTCCGCCACGAGGTGCTCCCCCTGCTGGCCGATGTGGCCGGACGAGATCCCGTGCCCTTGTTGGCCCGTCACGCCACGCTGGCCGGCGAGGCCACCGGTTTGCTCGCCGGTCTGGTGGTCGACGTGGACCCGGCCGACGTGCGGTCCGTGGCCGACCTACCTGACGACCTGGTCCGCTTGGCCGTGCGCCGCTGGCTCACTGTCCAGGTCACCGGCCCGATTGCCGGTCGCCCCACGGGCCCGCCACCTGATCAGGCATCGGTCGACCGGGTGCTCGACGTGGTACGAGGTCGTGTGGTGGCCACCGAGGTGGCCGGTGGACATCGGGTCCGTCGTTCGGCGGGGTTTCTGGTCTTCGAGTCCCGCTAGGGTCGCCGCCATGGCCAGCGACCCTTCCGCCGCGCCGGATCCGCTGACCGTGGGCCGCTATTCCGCGTCCTCGGTGATGGTCTCGGCCGCTGACCTAAAGGCACGGGTGCAGGCTCTCGGCGAGGAGATCACCGCTGACTACGCCGGCCGCGAACCCCTTCTGGTCGGCGTCCTTAAGGGCGCCTTCATGTTTATGAGCGACCTGGCCCGCTCAATTGACCTACCGGTCGAATTCGACTTCATGGCCGTCTCGTCCTATGGCCACTCCACCCGTTCGTCGGGCGTGGTTCGCATCGTCAAGGACCTCGACCTGGACCTGGCTGGTCGCGACGTGATCCTCGTGGAGGACATCATCGACAGCGGCCTGACGCTGAACTACCTGCGTCGCAACTTGCTGGCCCGCAACCCGGCCAGCCTCGAGGTGTGCGCCCTGCTGGTGCGCGAGAACCACAAGGTGGACGAGTCGATCCTGCGTTACGAGGGCTACCGGATCCCGTCGGACTTCGTGGTCGGCTACGGCCTCGACGTGGATGAGAAGTTCCGCAACCTGCCCGACATCCGCATCGTGGACGTGGCTCCCGAGGAGCCCGCCGACGACCCGACGGTGGCGAGTCCCCCCGCGTGAGATTCGAGGTGGATCTTCCCCGTATCGAGGCAGCGGTGGCCGAGATCCTCGAGGCGATCGGTGAGGACGTCACCCGTGACGGCATCCGCGAGACGCCGGCCCGGGTGGCTCGCATGTACGCCGAGGTGTGCAGCGGCATGCACGAGGAGCCCGCCGACCACCTCATCAAGACGTTCGACGTCGACCACGACGAGATGGTCATGGTCCGTGACATCCCGCTGTACTCGCTGTGCGAGCACCACCTTGTGCCGTTCTTCGGCGTGGCCCACGTGGCCTACATCCCCCGTCGGGGCGGGATGATCACCGGCCTATCCAAGCTGGCCCGCCTCGTCGAGGGCTATGCCCGCCGCCCGCAGATTCAGGAACGGCTCACCTCCCAGGTGGCCGACGCCATCCAACGCACGCTCGACCCCCAGGGCACGCTCGTGGTGATCGAGGCCGAGCACCTCTGCATGTCGATGCGTGGCGTACAGAAACCCGGTGCGGAGACCGTGACGTCGGCCGTCCACGGGGTGTTCCGCGACGAGGTCTCCACCCGCCTCGAGGCCATGCGGTTCATCGAGAGAAACCGCCGCCGCTGACGATGGCCCCCGGCCCTACTGGTGGCGTCATGGGCGTCCTCAACGTCACGCCCGACTCATTCTCCGACGGTGGGCACTATCTCGACCTCGCGGCGGCCGTCGCCCATGGACGGGCCATGGTTGACGAGGGGGCGTGCATCGTCGACGTCGGCGGCGAGTCGACCCGACCTGGTGCGGATCCGGTCGGCGAGGACGAGGAGTTGGCCCGGGTGGTGCCCGTCATCGAGGCGTTGGCTACCGACCCGGTAATAACCGCGGGGCTGGTCCGTCTCTCGATCGACACCCGCCACGCCGCCGTTGCGGTCGCCGCCGTGGCGGTCGGCGCGTCCATCATCAACGACGTGAGTGCTGGGCTGCACGAGGTGGCAGCCGACCTCGGGGTGGGATGGGTGGCCATGCACATGCAGGGCGACCCGCGGACCATGCAGCAGGAACCCGTGTACGACGACGTGGTGGCCGAGGTCCAGACCTTTCTGTTGGACCGGGCAGCGGTGGCTCGGACGGCCGGCGTACCCGAGGTGTGGATCGATCCGGGCATCGGGTTCGGCAAGACGACGGCCCACAACGTGGCTCTGGTCCGACACATCGACGTACTAGTGGCGTCGGGCTGGCCGGTGGTCCTCGGGGTTAGCCGAAAGCGGTTCCTCGGCGAACTGACGGCCGCCAGTGATGGCGACCATCCGGTAACTCCGCCGGAGGATCGGGCTGAGGCATCGGTGGCCATGGCCACCTGGTCGTTCGCTCGCGGTGTGCAGATTGTGCGTGCCCACGATGTGCGGGCCACGGTCGGAGCAGCAAGGGTGGTCGGATGACCACGATTTGCGGCACAGTGTCCTCATGGTGATGCGCGGGAAGTGGGCTCAGGGGATTGTTCCCCGCGGGTTCACATGGATTGTCAAGGACCGCATCGCGGTCAGCGAACGACCGGGAGGTGTCGGGGAGGGCCACCGCCGGGTCCGACGTCAAGAGGAGATCATCTGGATCCGTGAGAATGGCTTCCAGACCGTGTTATCCCTGCTGGCCAGCGACCACAACCTCCACAACTACGACGACTTCGACCAGTCATGGGTGCACCTGCCGTTCAGCGGCGCCACGGACGGTGTGGCGCGTCTCGAGGAGGTTTGCCGGGCTATCGACGAGCACAGTGCCGAGGGCCGTTGCGTATTGGTGCACCGCGAGGAGCTCAATGACGTGGTGTGCGGCGTGATGGGGGCGTGGCTCCTGTGGTCGGGCCTCGTGGCGGCCGGTCCGCAGGCCATCTCGTTCGCCGAGCGTCTGACCGAGCGCCCGCTGGGCACCGTGGGTCGCGAGATCGTGGGCCTCGTCGCCCCGGCCGATCCGCCCGCGAGTGAAGATGGGGATGCCGGGTGAGTGACCGGATCGAGTTGCGGGGCCTTCGGGTGGTGGCCATCTGTGGGGTGCTCCCAGAGGAGAAGACCCGTCGTCAGCCCTTTGAGGTGGACCTTGACGTGCACGCCGACCTGTCGACGGCCTCGGTCAGCGACGACCTGGCTGACACCGTCGACTACGGGGGCCTGACCGGTCTAGTGGCCGGCATCGCCGACGGTGAGTCGTTCGACCTGCTGGAACGGTTCGCCGGTCGGATCGCCGAGGCCACCCTGGGCATCGACGGGGTGGACGCCGTTACCGTGGTGGTTCGCAAGCTTCGCCCGCCGGTCCCGGAGGATCTCGCCACCAGCGGGGTGCGGATCCACCGAACCCCATGACCCATCGGGCCCTGCTGGCCTTGGGTTCCAATCTGGGTGACCGTCGGGCCCTGCTGCAGGGCGCTGTCGACGGCCTGCCCGACGTGGTGGCAGTCTCCGACGTCTACGAGACCTCGCCGGTGGGTGGACCCGATCAGGGCCCGTACTTCAACGCTGTGGTGCGCCTCGAGACCGACCTCGGGGCCCGGGCCCTGTTGGAGGTGGCGCAGCGTTGTGAGGCGGCCGCCGAGCGGGTGCGCCTCGAACGTTGGGGTCCGCGCACGCTGGACGTGGACGTGTTGTGGGTCGACGGCGAGGAGGTCGACCTGCCCGACCTGGTGGTGCCCCATCCCCGGATGTTTGAGCGGATGTTTGTCCTGGTGCCGTTGCGCGACGTGGCCGCCGACCTAGTGGTCGATCCGTCGCTCGACTTGCTGGCGGAGGGGTCGGACGGGCCCGATGAGATCACGTCGCTCGGCGCGCTGCTCACCGTGGGCTCCAGCAGCGCGAGTTGACCGTGCCGTCGGTCCGGATCATCGGTGGCGGTTGGGCCGGTGGCTCGATCCATAGGACACTGGTGGCCGGATGAGCCGATCTGGCACCGACCCCGGGCAGGCTTGACCCGTGCAGAATCCCAATCCCCAGGGCTCGGCTGGACGACTACCTCCGTCGCTGGTGGCCCACCTGGCCGATCAGGCGAGTTCCGTCGAGCCGCAGATCGACGCGGTGGCCGACGCGGTGGTGCTGGCCCTCCATGAGGACCTCACGCCCGACGGTGACCTCAGCGCGGCGCTCGTACCGGCTGACGCGGTGGCCGACGGAGTGCTGGCCAGCCGGGCCGACGGGGTACTGGCCGGCTCAGCGTGCGCCACGGAGGCCTTTGCACAGTTGTCGGACGCCATCGAGGTGGTCTGGCTGCATTCCGACGGTGACCGGATTGCTCCCGGCGACGTGGTGGCCACCGTGCGGGGTCCGCTGGCCCCGATCCTGACCGCCGAGCGCACGGCGTTGAACTTTCTCTGTCGTCTCTCCGGGGTGGCCACCACCACCGCTCGTTGGGTCGAGGCGGCTGGTGCCGCCCGGATCTGGGACACCCGCAAGACCACGCCGGGCCTCAGGGCACTGGAGCGGGCCGCCGTGCGGGCCGGTGGGGGATGGAACCACCGGACCAACCTCAGCCACTGGGTCATGTTGAAGGACAACCACCTCACCGGCACCGACATAGTGTCCGCCGTGGCGTCATCGCGTTCGCTCTGGCCGGCGCGTACCGTGCATGTCGAATGCGAGACTCTCAACCAGGTCCGCGAATCGCTGGAGGCCGGCGCTGATGCGCTGCTGCTCGACAACATGACCCCCACATCGATCATCACGTGCGTCGCCGAGGTGCATGCCCATGGCGAACGCCACGGCACGCGACCGCTTGTCGAGGCATCCGGTGGTATCACCCTGGACCGGGTGGCCGACTATGCGGCGACCGGCGTGGACTGCATCTCAACCAGCGCCCTAACCAACGGGGCGCCTTCTCTGGACCTTGGTCTGGACCTGGACCCGGATCCTCAGAGAGGGGCGCAAGCCTGATGCTGCTGACCATCGACGTGGGCAACACCCAGACGGTGCTCGGCCTCTACGAGGTTGGCTCCCCGGTCGCCGCGGCCGACTCCGGGCTGGCCGACCACTGGCGGATCCGTACCGACCATGACCGGACGTCGGACGAGCACGCGGTACTCATCCGCAACCTGCTCCGCCAAGGCGGCCACGACCTCGAGGGTCAGGTCACCGGCGTGGCCATATGTGCCGGCGTGCCCCGAGTGTTGGCCAGCCTCCGAACCATGATCGGCCGCTACGTGGACTTCGAACCGGTGGTCATCGAGCCAGGTGTGAAAACCGGCATGCCCATCCTCTACGACAACCCCAGGGAGGTCGGCGCCGATCGGATCGCCAACGGCGTGGGGGCCTACGACCTCTATGGCGGTCCGACGGTGGTCGTCGACTTCGGTACCGGTAACAACTTCGACGTGATCTCCGCCGACGGCGAGTTCCTGGGTGGGGCCATCGCCCCCGGTGTGGAGGTCAGCCTCGACGCCCTGTTCGGCCGGGCGTCGGCACTCCGGGCCGTGGAGTTGGTCGAACCCCGCAACGTGATCGGCAAGAGCACTGTCGAGTCGCTGCAGTCGGGCGCCGTCTACGGCTTCGCCGCTCAGATCGACGGCATGGTCGAGCGGTTCCGCGAGGAGTTGGGTGGCTGCACCGTGGTAGCCACCGGTGGTCTAGCCCACCTGATCGCCCCGTCGACGTCGACCATTGAGCACGTCGAACCGTTCCTGACCCTGCACGGTCTCCGCCTCGTCCACGAGCGAAACCTATGACCGACGAGCAGGTGCCCGACGAGCCTGTCCTTGAAGAGCGGGTGCCGTACCGGTTCGATCCGACGACCACCGCGGGCGCTGTGGTGGCCGACTACGCGGATCTGGCCGACGGCGAGGAGACCGGCGTGGTGGTCACCGTGGCCGGACGCCTCATGCTTCGCCGCGACCAGGGCAAGTTGGCCTTCGGCGACCTCCAGGACTCCACCGGTCGGGTGCAGCTGTTCGCCCTGCAACGGTCCACCCCCAACTTCGCGGGCTTCACCGGCCTTCACCTGGGTGACTGGATCGGGGTGACCGGCGAGGTACTCAAGACCCGGCGCGGCGAGCTGAGCATCAGGGTCGATTCGTGGGTCCTTTTGGCCGAGGCCCGTCGGGCGTTCCCCGACAAGTGGCACGGCATCACCGACGTCGACACACGCTTCCGTCAGCGCTACGTCGATCTGTGGGTGACCGACGAGTCTCGGGCCGCCTTTGTGGCCCGCAGCCGGATCCTGTCGGCCACTCGCCGTTGGCTCGAGGAGCGGGACTTTCTCGAGGTCGAGACGCCGACCTTCCATCCGATCCCCGGTGGGGCTCTGGCCCGCCCGTTCACCACGCACCACAACGCGTTGGACATGGAGCTCTATCTACGCATCGCTCCTGAGCTGTACCTCAAGCGTCTCACCGTGGGCGGCTTCGAGCGGGTGTTCGAGATCGCCCGGGTGTTCCGCAACGAGGGCTTGTCGCCTCGACACAACCCTGAGTTCACGATGCTCGAGCTCTACCAGGCGTATGCCGATTACACCGACATCATGTCCCTCGTCGAGGAACTGGTGGCCCATCTAGCCATGGAGGTTTGCGGTACGACCTCGCTCACCTACGACGGTCGCGATCTGGATCTGTCGGTGCCGTGGCGTCGGGCCACCATGCTCGAACTGCTGACCGAATACGGCGGCCTGACCGTCGATCTCGACACCCCACGTGATGAGCTGGTCCGGTTGTGCGAGGAGCGTGACATCCCTGTCAAGGACCACTACGGGTCCGGCAAGCTCATCTTGGAGTTGTACGAGAAGACGACCGAGGCCGAACTGTGGGGCCCGATCTTTGTAACCGACTACCCGAAGGAGGTCTCGCCACTGTCGCGTGACCACCGGGACCAGCCGGGCTGGGTGGAACGCTTTGAGGGAATCGTCGCCGGTCGTGAGCTCTGCAACGCCTTCAGCGAGCTGGTGGACCCCGACGAGCAGCGGGCTCGCTTCGTGGCCCAGGAGGTCGAGAAGGCCGCGGGTGACGCCGAGGCTATGGCCGTCGACGAGGACTATCTGCGGGCGCTGGAGTACGGGTTGCCGCCCACCGGTGGGTTGGGGATTGGCATGGACCGTCTGGTCATGCTCTTGACTGGCACGACCACTGTCCGCGACGTGATCCTCTTCCCGACACTCAGACCTGAGCAATAGGACCTGAGTAACAGGTCCTGAGTAACAGGTCCTGAGTTAGAACGACCCGTCGAGGCGGTCCAGTAGAAGGTCGCAGGTGGCCTGCATGGTGCCGACCGACGGGTTGGCCGGCAGCCCGTCGAGTGCCTCTCGGGCTGAGCCCAGAAACTCGATAGCTGTGTCTCGGGTGGCTCCGATGGCCTCATCGGTCCGGATCACGTCACGCACCCGGTCCCGGGTGGCGGCGTCGATCGGTCCACCCAGCAGGTCCCGTAGCTCGCTGCCCGATGGTCCGGCCAGGGCCCGGATCACGGGCAGCGTGTAGGTGCCCTCCACCAGGTCGTTGCCGGCCGGCTTGCCCAGTTGCTCGTCGGTGGCAACCACGTCGAGGAGGTCGTCGACTACCTGGAAGGCCATGCCGTAGTGGCGGCCGAAGTCGGTCAGCGCCTCGACCACATCACGGTGATGGCCGGCCACGATGGCTCCGACCCTGGCCGCGGTGGCCAGCAATGAGGCGGTCTTACCGGTGATGGAGGCCAGGTAGGCCTCCTCGGTGCGGTCCACGTCGAAGGCATGGCGAAGCTCGCGCACCTGACCCTCACAGAGTGAGGCGATGGTCGAGGCCAGCAGTCCGGCCACCTCGGTACCCAGGTCCGCGGCGATCTCCGAGGCGCGGGCGAGCAGGTAGTCGCCGGCCAGGATGGCCTCGAGGTTGCCCCAGCGGGCGTTCACGCTCTGGACGGTGCGTCGGGTCTCGGCGCCGTCCATCACGTCGTCGTGGTACAGCGACCCCTGGTGCACCAATTCGACGGCCACTCCGCCCCGGATGACGTCATGGGAGGCCACGCCGGGATCGGAATCCAGCACCTGGGCGGCAGTGACGGTCAGTGCGGGACGGACCCGTTTGCCGCCGGCGTCAATGAGATGGCGGGCCACCTCGGTTAGGAAGGGGTCGCCGGATTCCACGACGGTTCGGAGTTCAGCTTCGGTGCGGGCCAACGCGTCGGCCATCCCGGGAAGGTCTAGAAGTCGGTTCACCGACATGCCGGTGAACGCTGGGGAGACAGAAGCCACCCGGTGAGGATACGGCGCCACCCGTTCCGGGCGAAACGGACCTGTCCCGGAGGGGAATCCCGGAGATGGAAACGCGCCAATGGCTCGTCACGGGCCACCGGTACACTTTGAAATGACGGGGGAGACGTCACCAGAGCTGGTAGAGCCAGTTCACTGAGCGCAGGAGGCATCGGCGTTGTTCGAGCGTTTCACCGACAGGGCCCGCAGGGTCGTGGTACTCGCCCAGGAAGAGGCGCGGCTGCTCAACCACAACTACATCGGCACCGAGCACATCCTGCTTGGGCTAATCCACGAGGGTGAGGGCGTGGCCGCCAAGGGCCTCGAATCGCTCGGCATCTCGTTGGAGGCCGTCCGTAGCCAGGTCGAGGAGCTCATCGGCCACGGCGCCAGCTCGCCTAGCGGCCATATCCCGTTCACTCCCCGGGCCAAGAAGGTCCTGGAACTCTCGCTGCGCGAGGCGCTGCAGCTCGGGCACAACTACATCGGCACCGAGCACATCCTGTTGGGTCTGATCCGCGAGGGTGAGGGCGTGGCCGCCCAGGTCCTCGTGAAGCTGGGCGCCGACCTTTCACGGGTCCGCCAGCAGGTCATCCAGCTCTTGTCGGGCTATGCCGGTTCCGGCCAGGGCCCGTCCGAATCCTCGGACAAGGCGGGTGCCACCAGCGGCGGCGGCGGCGGCGATTCGGCATCCGGTTCGCTCGTCCTCGACCAGTTCGGCCGCAACCTCACCCAAGCCGCCCGCGACAACAAGCTCGACCCGGTGATCGGCCGCCACCGCGAGACTGAGCGGGTCATGCAGGTGCTGTCGCGTCGCACCAAGAACAACCCGGTCCTCATCGGCGAGCCCGGCGTGGGTAAGACGGCCATTGTCGAGGGCCTGGCCCAGATGATCGCCGACAACGCCGTCCCGGAGACCATCCGCGATAAGCAGCTCTACACCCTGGACCTGGGCGCCCTGGTGGCCGGCAGCCGCTACCGCGGCGACTTCGAGGAGCGCCTCAAGAAGGTCCTCAAGGAGATCAAGACCCGGGGTGACATCATCCTTTTCATCGACGAAATTCACACGCTTGTCGGCGCCGGTGCCGCCGAGGGTGCCATCGATGCGGCGTCCATCCTGAAGCCCATGCTGGCCCGTGGGGAGCTCCAGACCATCGGTGCCACCACGCTTGACGAGTACCGCAAGCACCTCGAGAAGGACGCCGCCCTGGAGCGTCGCTTCCAGCCCGTGAAGGTCGACGAGCCCACGGTGCCTCATACCATCGAGATCCTCAAGGGTCTTCGGGAGCGCTACGAGAGCCACCACCGGGTCACCATCACCGACCAGGCCCTGGTCGCAGCGGCGAACCTGGCCGACCGGTACATCTCGGACCGGCACCTCCCCGACAAGGCCATCGACCTCATCGACGAGGCCGGTTCCCGCATGCGGATCAAGCGCATGGACACACCCGACGACATGCGTGAGATCGAGACCGATCTGGCCGAGGTGGTGCAGCGTAAGAAGGCGGCCGTCGAGTCTCAGGACTTCGAAGAGGCTGGTCGCCTGCGCGATACCGAAAAGGAACTCCTGACCCGCAAGGAGACCAAGGAGGCCGAGCTCAAGTCGTCCGGTCAGGACCTGTTCGACGAGGTCGACGAGGAGGCCATTGCCGAGGTCCTCTCGGTGTGGACCGGCATCCCCGTCTACAAGCTGACCGAGGAGGAGACCCAGAAACTCCTCAAGATGGAGGACGAACTCCACAAGCGGGTCATCGGCCAGGAGGACGCCATCAAAGCGGTCAGCCAGGCCATCCGGCGCACCCGGGCCGGCCTCAAGGATCCGAAGCGCCCATCGGGGTCGTTCATCTTCCTGGGTCCGTCGGGCGTGGGTAAGACGGAGCTGGCCAAGACGCTGGCCGAGTTCCTGTTCGGTGACGAGCAGGCCCTCATCTCACTTGACATGTCGGAGTACATGGAGAAGCACACGGTGAGCCGTCTCGTCGGTTCGCCCCCCGGCTACGTGGGCTACGAAGAGGGCGGCCAGCTCACCGAGGCGGTGCGTCGCCGCCCGTTCTCCGTGGTCCTGTTCGACGAGGTTGAGAAGGCCCATCCGGACGTCTTCAACACGCTGCTCCAGATTCTCGAGGAAGGTCGCCTGACCGACTCGCAGGGTCGCAGCGTCGACTTCCGCAACACCGTGCTGATCATGACGTCCAATCTCGGTACGGCCGACCTGCGAAAGGCCAACCTTGGCTTCGCCAAGGCCGACGAGGCGGTCAGCTACGAGCGGATGAAGGCCAAGATCAATGATGCCCTCAAGGCGCACTTCCGGCCAGAGTTCCTGAACCGCATCGACGACACGATCGTCTTCCATGAGCTCTCGCTGGCCGAGGTGACCCGCATCGTCGACCTAATGGTCGTGCGGTTGTCCACCCAGTTGTCGGGCCAGGGCATGGGCCTGGAACTCACCGAGGCGGTCAAGCACCACCTGGCCGAGCAGGGCTACGACCCGTCGATGGGTGCCCGTCCGTTGCGTCGGGCCCTCCAGCGTCTTGTTGAGGACCCGTTGTCCGAGCGCCTGCTTCACAAGGAGTTCTCGGCCGGCGACATCGTCGTGGTCGACGTCGAGGACGCGCCCGATGACGGCGACGCCAAGGGCACCAGGCAGGTGGTCTTCCGGGCCGGCGCCGGATTCGAGCCACCGACCGTCGAGATGGCGGTCGAGGGCGCGGAGTAGCCGCACCTCCCTTTCGCTCGGTCTGTCTCCCGGTCCGATGAACACCCCTATCCGGTTGGGACGCGCGTCGGCCATCCTCGGCCTGTTGCTGGTGGTCCTGACCAGCGCCGCCTGCCGGGTCGATGCCACGGTCACTGTGGACGTCGCCGAGAACGGCACGGGACACGTCGACCTCCTCGTCGAACTGGACGCGTCGGCAGTCGAGGCCCTCGGCGGACTCGATGAGCGGGTCCGGGTGGGTGACCTCGTCGAGGCCGGCTGGGTCATCAGCGGGCCCGAGGCCATTGGAGGGTCGGCCCGGATCAGCGCCCGCAAGGCCTTCGACAATCCGGATCGGTTGGCTGCCGTGCTGGCCGAGGTGGTCGGGCCGACGGCTATCTCCCAGGTCCGGTTGGTGCGTGAGCGGACCTTTGCTGAGACCACGTGGCGCCTAGATGGTCGGATCGACCTCTCTCCGGGGTTGGACTTGCTGGCCGATGCCGATCTCGCCGAGGTCCTCGACGGGTTGCCGTTCGCCCGCTCCGACGGCGAGCTGGCCGACCTGGCTGGGTGTCCCGACGGATCCTGTGACCCGACGGCATCGTTTTCTCTCACCCTGTTGGCCGAGATGCCCACCAACCCGGAACAGGTCCCCGAGCAAGTCACCGGGGTTGGTGTCGCGGCGGGGGTGTCGAGCGGCTCGTGGACGGTGGTGCTCGGAGACCCGGTGCCCACCCACTTCCACGCCACTGGGGTGCTTACCGACTCCACCCCTCGGACGTGGCGCACGGTGTCGATCATCTCGGGAGGCCTGTTCCTTCTGGTGTCGGTCTTCCAGATCCTCCGTCTGGTGATGGCTCGTCGTCGACGGAAGGCAGCGGTCGAGGGGCCGGGTTCCGACCGATCGGGCCAGGCTTCGGTAACGGTGCCCTCGCCGGTCATCGAGATGGTTCGGCCGGCCATGTCATCGGAGCGCCGGACGTTGCGTCTGGTGGTCCTTGGCGGCATCGGTGTGGTGTGGGATCCGGGCAGTGATCCCGAGGGACTCCTCGTGCCGTTCGTGCGTGACAACGGCGGTGTGGTGGATCCCGGTGAGGTGGCCGACCGGTACCGGGCGGCCAGCCTCGGACATCTGTCCAGTGGCGAGTTCTGGGCCGCCGTCGGCGTGCCGGGCGAGGCCGACACGCTCGATTCGACCTACCTGTCGCGGGTGCGGATGCGGGCCGACGTCCAGCCGTTCCTAGATCGGATGGAGCAGCGGGGCCTGCCCGTGGCGTGTCTGACCAATGCGGTGCTGCCGTGGTCCATGCAGTTGCGGCGTCGCTTCGGGCTGGACCAGCGGGTCGATCCGTGGGTGGCCTCCGGGGAGATCGGGGCCCGTAAGCCCAGTCCGGCCATGTTCGAAGCTCTGCGGCGGATGTCGAGCGTGGAGTACGCCGACATGTTGCTCATCGATTCGGAACCGGTCACCCTGGACGCGGCACGGGGACTGGGCATGTCCACGGTGTTGCTGCGTGGCTCGGCACTTGTGCCCGAGGGGTTCTCCCATCCGGTCATCGACGGGTTCGCCGGCCTCTTCCGGGCCCGCCCCACCTGACCCCTGTCACAGGCGGTTCGTAGGTTCGGTCCCATGACGAGCCTCACGACCGGATCCCGTACCCGCACCACGTTCGAGTGCGCCTCGTGTGGCGCCCCGCACCCCAGTTGGGTGGGCAGGTGCGGTAGTTGCGGCGACTGGAACGCCCTGGTGGAGGTTCCGGTCGTCCGGTCCGGCGGCTCGAGTGTGCTCGCCGCGGCGAGCCTCGGGATTGGTGAGGCCCGACCTTTGTCGACGCTGGCTCCCGACGAGTCGGCCGCGGTGCCTACCGGTATGGCTGAAGCCGATCGGGCGTTCGGAGGGGGCCTGGTGCCCGGCTCGGTCACCCTGCTGGGCGGCGAGCCGGGCATCGGCAAGTCGACCCTCACCCTGCAACTCGCCGCCGCACGGGTCGGTGCCGGCGGCCGGGTCCTGCTGGTCAGCGCCGAGGAGTCGCCGGGTCAGGTTCGGTTGCGGGCCGAGCGGTTGGGCGCCGTGCACGACGACCTCTGGCTGGCCGGCGATGCCTCTGTCGAGGCGATCCTGGCCCACCTCGATCAACTCGAACCCGACCTGCTCATCGTGGATTCGGTGCAGACCGTCCACCTGGCGGCCGAGGGCGGTGCGCCTGGTTCGGCCGGCCAAGTCCGGGCGTCGGCGCAACGTCTGGTGGTTGAGGCCAAGGCCCGTGCGTTGGCCACCGTGCTGGTCGGTCATGTCACCAAGGATGGTTCGCTGGCCGGTCCCAAGACACTGGAACACATGGTCGACACGGTGGCAGAGCTGACCGGCGATCGCCATCACGCCCTGCGGATGCTGCGGGTCGTCAAGCACCGGTTCGGTCCAACCGACGAGATCGGCCTGTTCGCCATGGGTGCTGACGGACTGCAGTCCGTCGACGACCCCAGCCGACTCTTTCTGGCCGACCGGGCCCCCGACGTTGCCGGTTCAGTGGTCCTGCCCGCGCTGGAGGGGCATCGGCCGCTCCTATTGGAGGTTCAGGCCCTGGTGGTCCGTTCGTCCACGCCTCATCCTCGGCGTTCACCACAGGGCCTCGATGGGCGCCGGCTGGCGCTGTTGCTGGCGGTGCTGGAACGTCGCGCCGGCATCGATCCCGGAGCACTTGACGTGTACGCCACCGTGGTGGGTGGCGCTCAGGCCACCGAACCGGCCGCTGATCTTCCCCTCGCCCTCGCCGTTGTGTCTGCCGTGGTGGGTCGCCCACTGGGGTCGGACACTGTGGCCCTCGGCGAGGTGGGCCTCGGTGGGGAACTGCGTCAGGTGACCGGCACCGGTCGGCGCCTCATGGAGGCCGCCCGCCTGGGTTTTCGGCGTGCTGTCGTTCCGGCGTCCACGCCTGGTCCGCCCGACGGCATCGAACTGGTCCGTGTCGCCACCCTCGTTGAGGCTGTCGCAGCCGTCGGCCTGCTCCCCGCAGGGGATGCCAGCCGGGATCGCTGACTGCTAGGAACGTCCCCATGCGAATTGAACTGCCCTCGGGCACCGCCGCCGAACTGGTTCAACCGCCGTCGGGCCCTGTGGATCAGGCCCCTTCAGAAAGAGGTCTGGTGGTGATCCCGGACGTCATGGGGATGCGACCCCTGTTCGACGACCTGGTGGCGAGTCTGGCCGCCGAGACTGGTTGGACGGTGGCGGCTTTCGAGCTCTACCCGGGTCGCGAGCAACTCGACGTGGGCGACCGTCTGGTCGCCGCTTCGACGCTGGACGACGACCGGGTACTGGGCGATGCCATGGCTGCCGCGGAGGCCACTGGGGCCGGCACAGTGTCGATTCTGGGCTTCTGCATGGGCGGGATGTACGCCCTCAAGGCGGTGGGCACCGGGCGTTTCGAGCGGTCATGCCCGTTCTACGGGATGATCCACGTGCCCGAGGCCTGGCAGGGCCCGGGACAACGGGAGCCGTTGGATGCGATGGCTGCCGGCGATCCGTCGTCTGTGCTGGCGGTCATCGGCACGGCCGACGCATGGACGCCACCCGGCCACGTTGACGAACTCGAGGCCGCCGGTGCCACGGTTCTTCGCTACGAGGGCGCCGACCACGGTTTCGTGCACGACGCATCGCGACCGGCCCACCGGGCGGACGACGCGGCGGATGCGTGGGCGAAGGTCCTCGACTGGCTGGCCGGCTGAGCCGGACCTGACCAACTGGAGCGAGCTACCTGGAGCGGATCGTCAGCTGTTCGCGGTTGGTGATCCGGTAGGTGCGGTCAATCTGTTCGATCCACCCCAGTCGGATGAACGATGCGATGGCCTTGTTGACCCGCTCCCGTGATGCGCCGACCATTCCGGCCAGCTCTTCCTGGGTGATGGGCAGCGAGAACTCGTCATCCTCACCAGCCAGTTCCAGCAGTCGCTTGGCGGTGCGTCCGGTCACGTCCAGGAACACCGAGTCGGCCAGGGCGGTATCCATGGTCCGCAGTCGTCCGGTCAGCATGTCCACCACCCGCCACAGCAGGGTCGGGTCGGCTTCGTAGACGTCGCGTACCGGACCGTACGGCACGGTGGTGACCATCGAGGTCTCCAGTGCTCGGGCTCCGGCCGAGCGGCCCCGCCCGTCGAACAGGCCCATCTCGCCGAACAGGTCACCCTCCTCCATGAGGGCCACCATCGATTCCCGCCCGTCGATGGACTTGTTGGCGATGGCGATCCGGCCTGACACCACGACGTACAACTCGTCGGGCGGTTCGTCCTCACGAAAGAGCACGTCACCGCGCCGCAACTCGAGGTCCTGGCTGGCGGCGACGATCTCCTCGAGGACGTCATCGTCCAACCCGGCGAACAGGGTGGTTTCGCGAAAGAGCGTGGTGTCCGGCATGTCGATTGGCCATGCTAGTGAGATGCAAAGCACCCGGCCGACATCAGCATCTGCTCTGGCCTCGGGATGTCCCGTGCCGAACCGTGGAAGGTGCCGCAGGGGGACCTCCCGGTGAGTGTCTGGACGATCGTGGTGGCTGCCGGTCGTGGCGAGCGGTTCGGTAGCGACAAACAGGCCGCCGACCTCGGCGGTCGCCCGGTGGTGTCCCGGAGCGTGGCCACCTCGTTGGAAGCATCCGATGGAGTGGTCGTGGTGGTGGCTCCCGAACGACTCGTGGCCGCTGAGGCGCTGGTGGCCGGCCCCGACGGCGAGGCGACGGCGGTAACCCTGGTGGCAGGCGGTGCGACCCGAGCTGCGTCTGTACGGGCCGGCCTGGTTGCCGTCCCCGATGACGCTGAGGTGGTGCTGGTACACGACGGTGCCCGCCCCTTGGCCACCGCGGCGCTGTTCGCTCGAGTAGTGGCTGCCGTTCGGGCTGGCGCTGATGCCGTGGTGCCTGGTGTGCCGGTCGCCGACTCGCTCCGGGCGGTCGACGGCGGTGTAGTGGATCGTGACGGGGTGCTGGCGGTGCAGACGCCCCAGGGCTTCCCAGCCGATCGACTCCGGGCCGCCCATGCCGCTGGGACCGACGCTAGCGACGACGCCACCCTCGTGGAGGCCGTCGGTGGCACAGTGGTGGTCGTGGATGGCGAGCCGGCGAACCTCAAGATCACCCGACCTGTGGACCTCGCGCTGGCCACCGCGTCCCTCGGTTCGGCTGATGATGGGAGCGGTTCCGATGACTGACTCCGGGTCTGATCGACCGACGATCCCCGAACTGCGTATCGGGCAGGGCTTTGACGTCCACCCGTTTAGCGAGGATTCCGGCCGGTCCATGGTCCTGGGTGGTGTGACGTTCGACGGCCCTGGTCTGGCCGGCCACAGCGACGCCGATGTGGTGGCCCACGCCGTCACTGACGCCCTACTGGGGGCCGCTGGTCTAGGCGACATCGGGCAGCGCTTCCCAGACACCGACGCTGCCTTCGCCGGCGCCGACAGCATGGCTCTGCTGGTCAATGCGGCCGACGCGGTCGTTGCCGAGGGTTGGACGGTGGCCAACGTGGACTGCACGGTGGTCCTCGAGGCCCCGAAGCTGGCGCCCCGTCGTGATGAGATGCAGGCCGGCTTGACCCGAGTGGTCGGTGGCCCGGTCACCATCAAGGGCAAGCGGGCCGAGGGCCTCGGTGCCCTGGGTCGTCGTGAGGGTGTGGCCTGTTTCGCCGTCGCCCTGTTGGTCCGATCCGTTGCCCCGTCGGGACGAGAAGATGGAGGCACCTCGTGAGTGGTTCCCGAGGTGGAAGTGGAAGGGGTCCGGGCGCTGGCGCCCGCAGAGGCGGTCCGAGTAAGGCCGGTTCGAGTAGGGGTGGCCCCCGTCGGGGCGGCCCTCAGAACGTCGGCAAGGGCAACCGGGGTGCGGCTCGTCCTGAACCGCCGCCCCGACGGTCGTCAACCGGTCGACCCAACAAGCCCGGGGGCGGTTCCGGCCGGGGCCGTGGCTCGGGCCAGCGGGGTACCTCGCCGTTGGGTAACCGTGACGGTGGCGACGGGCCCAAAGGTCTGGGTGGCGACCAGGTGGAGGGCCGTCAGGCTGTCCGAGAGCTCCTGCTGGCCGGCACCCGCCGGACACGCGAGGTAGTTCTGGCCGGCGATCTCGACTCGGCCCCCATCCTCGACGACATCATCGATTTGGCCGACGAGGCCAAGGTCACCATTCGAGAGGTGTCACGCAACAAGTTCGAGTCCATGACCCGCACCGAGGCTGCCCAGGGGGTGCTGGCCCTGGCCCAGCCGCTGCAGGAGTACCAGCTCGACGACCTCCTAGTGCCCGACGCTGCAGGTCGAGACCCGTTCCTGTTGCTACTCGACGGTGTGACCGATCCCGGCAACCTCGGGGCGATCCTCCGATCAGCGGAGTGTGCTGGGGTGACCGGTGTGGTTCTGCCCCGTCACCGGGCGGCCGGGGTGACGGCCACGGTGGCCAAGTCGGCAGCTGGGGCTATCGAGCACCTTCGGATGACCAGGGTCGGAGGCCTGCCCAAGGCGTTGTCACAGATGTCGAATGCTGGCGTGTGGTCCGTGGGCCTCGACGCAGGTGGAGATGGGGCCATCCACCAACTCACGGTGGCCGACCAGCCGGTGGCCCTCGTCATGGGCGCCGAGGGGACTGGCCTGTCCCGCCTGGTGCGGGAGCGGTGCGACACCATTGCCCACATCCCGCTGGCTGGGGTGCTGGGCTCGCTGAACGTCTCGGCGGCTGCCGCTGTTGCCCTCTTCGAGGTGGCCCGCTGTCGGACCTGAGCCCGGTGTACGGCCGGACGACCTAGGTCGCAGCGACCCGGGGCGTGCACGCCCCGGGCCCGCGACCTGTGACCGTGGTCAGGCTGTCGCGCCTGCCCTGCGAAACATGATGATGCTGGAGAGCAGCAGCCAAATGGCGAACACCAGGAAGCCGATGAAGGAGATCGGGTGGGGGATCACGAGGATGAGAGCCGTCGCATAGCCGATCCAGGCCAGCCACGAGGGAATGAGACCCGTCTGCTTCGCTGAGGCGCTCACGCCGACCGTGATGAGGACCATGCCGAAAAGGAAGGGCACCCACAGGTACTGGAGCATGGCGCTGACCGCCACCACTGCAGCGGTGGGCATGTGCTCGGCGGCGTCGAGGAGGGCCATCCGGGAAGCGGAGTCCATGGCCATGCCGGCGGCCATGCAGACGGTGCCCACGGCTGCAGTGGGGGCCAGGAGGGTCACCCCTCGTTCCCGGAGGGCGTTGCTGGTCCAGAGCCCCCAGAACAGCATGAGGATCCCCACGAGGACTCCCACCCACATGGCGAACCAGGCCCCGTCGCCCATGTCCACCCAGTGGGCGACGATCTGATCGGTGGTCTTCTCGGATACATCCGGTGGATCGCCCTCGATGGACATCATGACGATCATGCCGATGATCGAAACGGCCCCGAACAGGGCGCCGAAGCGTTCGATGAAGCGTTGCAAGGGAGACTCCTCCCGCCAGTGGCAGGGTCCGTTCCCCGCCGGAACCGCGAGCATCGCACGGATTCGGCTGGATTGCGGGACCTTGAGCCCGAGGTCGGATTCGAACCGACGACCTGACGCTTACAAGGCGCCTGCTCTGACCAACTGAGCTACCCGGGCGGGATGGTGCGGGTCTTCCGACCAGTTAATCGACGTGGCCGGGCCTCCCTCCCTGACGAGGCTACTGAGACGGGCCGGACGTGTCGTCCGACCCGTTCCGCTGGGTGTTCCCCGTCTTGACGTCTCCGGCCTTGGGCTGAGGCCGATGTGCTGGCACCCCGGAACATGATGGTGGCGGCGACCAGCATCCAGACCATGGCCAGCACGACGCCGGTGAAGGCCACTTCGTGGGGATCAGGGCCCCGAGGGCGGAGACGTACCCGGCCTGGGCCAGCCACGATGGGATGAGGCCGGTCTGCTTCGCACTAGCGCCCACACTGACCAGAATCAGTACCTGGCCCACTGCGTACGGGATCCCCATCGCTGGGGGTACTTGAATGGCCACCCCGCGTGAACAATCATCAGGGTGTGGCACTGACGCAGCGAGACCGGGACATTCTGGACTTCGAACGATCGTGGTGGTCGGCCACTGCGCCTAAGGACGTTCAGATCCGTGAGCGGTTCGAGCTCTCAGCCACCCGCTACTACCAGGTGCTCGGCGAGATGCTCGACACCGACGACGCCATGGCCTACGACCCGCTGGTCGTGCGTCGCCTCCAGCGCCAGCGTGACCGTCGCCGCCGTGCCCGCCTCGAGCCCCGGATGATCGAGGAAGACGGCACCCGATGAATACCCGCCGACGCGGTGGGTTCGGTCCGAGCAACGCAGCCGCGGCCCCCCGGGCCTTCCTACTGATCACCATTGCCGTCCTCCTCGGACTGGTTCTGCTCTGGAAGGCCGTCGACTCCACTCCGGGGACCGTGGCACCGGCTGCCGACCAGACCGCGACTGCCGATTCGTCGACCGGCGAGACGTCCGCCGAGGCTGGCGATGCCTCTGCCGACGAGATGCCGGACGACGCCGACACGGACGCATCGGCCGATTCCGGAAGCGATGCACCAGCCACCACGGAGGCCCCGGCTCCGACCACTACCCAGGATCTCTTCCCGAAGCCCACCCACGCCCCCAACGAGGTGAATGTCCTGGTGGCCAACGGCTCGGGCGTATCCGGCGCAGCCGGCAAGGTCACCGACATGCTCAGCCCACTGGGCTGGGCCATGGAGTCCCCGGCCAACGCCAACAAGACCTCGGTCACCGGGATCTACTACAAGACGGGCTACGCCAGCGACGCTCAGGTAATCCAGGAACACTTCGGTGAGGCCCCGAGCATCCTCTCGCAGTTCCCGGCGGGCGGCCTCTCGGTCCCTGACGGCACACTGGACCGGATCGACAACGCCGACATCGTGGTCGTCCTTGGATCCGACCTGGCCATCCAGGGCGGCTGACCCCGGTCGATCTGTTTATCGCATAGGGCGATTCGGAACGGAAACTGGTCGCTTCGATGAAGGTGGTCGCCGCCCCCGACAAGTTCCGGGGCACCGGCACGGCCCGTGAGGTCGCCGCAGCCATCGGGCGGGCCGCCACCGCCGCCGGTGCTGACTGCGTCGAGATTCCCATGGCAGACGGCGGCGAGGGCCTGCTCGACGTGCTGGGCGGACCGGACCGAACCACGGTGGTCACCGGTCCGCTGGGCGCTCCGGTAGAGGCCGGCTGGCGACTGGACCGGGGAACGGCGGTCATCGAGATGGCCCGGGTAGCGGGCCTGGAACTGGCCGGAGGCGCCGACGGAAACCATCCTCTGGACGCCACGACGGCTGGCGTCGGCGAGCTCATCCTGAGCGCCGTGGAATCCGGGGCTCAACGGATCGTCATCGGCATGGGCGGGTCGGCCACCACCGACGGTGGGTTAGGTGCGCTCGACGCCATGGGCTCACCGGCCCGGTACCGGGGCGTGGAACTGCTGGTGGCCTGTGACGTGCGGACCCGGTTCGCCGACGCGGCCGAGGTGTTCGGCCCTCAGAAGGGCGCCACCGATGCTCACGTCCGGATGCTGACCGGCCGACTCGAACGTCTCGTGCAGGTCTACGGCGAACGCTTCGACGTCGACGTGTCGACCCTCGACCGGGCCGGGGCGGCCGGTGGGTTAGCCGGGGGCCTGGCCGCCATGGGCGCTGAACTGGTCGACGGGATCGACCTGGTGGCCGAGGAGCTCCGCCTCGACGAACACGTGGCCGACGCCGACCTGGTGGTCACTGGTGAGGGCTGGCTCGATGCGACCTCGTATGAGGGGAAGGTGGTCGGCGGCGTAGGCGTCTACGCCGCTGCGGCCGGGGTGCCCCTCCTGGTGGTGGTGGGAGGTGCCGAACCAGAGGTAGCGGACCGCGATGGTGTCGTCTCGCTGTCGGAACGCTTCGGCATGGCTCGGGCCATGGCTGAGCCCACCGCCCTCCTGGAGATCGTCATCGGCGAGACGCTGGCCCGTGGATAGCGTGCCGGCCATGGCCGTCACCATCCGCATCCCCACCACCCTCCGTCCGCTGACCTCCGGTCAGCCCGAGGTCAACGTCGAGGCTGGCACCGTGGGCGAGGCCCTTGCCGCTCTTGATGCCGCCCATCCAGGGTTTACCGAGCGAATCACCGACGAGTCCGGCGCCCTGCGTCGCTTTGTGAACGTGTTCGTGAGCGACGAAGACGTCCGTTTCCTGAACGGGCTTGACACCGAGGTGCCCGACGGCGCTGCGGTGGCCATCGTCCCGGCTGTCGCCGGAGGCTGACCCGTCAACTGCGCCGGAGGCTGAGTCAGCTTCCGGTCAGCCGCTTCAGCGGTCGACATTGGCCTGTCGGACAACCTTCCGACGTTGGAAAACCGCCGATCCGGTGGTTGGATTAGCACTCGTAGCAAGAGAGTGCCAGCAGCCGCGCCCGTGAGCTGCCGGCCCTGTCGACCGGTCGCCGACCGACCGGTCATCACTTGAGTACGTACCAAAAACCTGACTGAGAGGCATTCCTGATGGCGAAGATCATCACGTTCGACGAGACGGCCCGCCGTTCCCTCGAGAGGGGCATGAACCAACTGGCCGACGCAGTGCGCGTCACGCTCGGCCCGAAGGGCCGCAATGTCGTCCTGGAGAAGAAGTGGGGCGCCCCCACCATCACCAACGACGGCGTCTCCATCGCCAAGGAGATCGACCTCGAAGACCCGTACGAGCGCATCGGCGCCGAGCTGGTCAAGGAGGTCGCCAAGAAGACCGACGACGTCGCCGGTGACGGCACCACCACGGCCACCGTTCTGGCCTGGTCAATGGTCCGTGAGGGCCTTCGCAACGTGGCCGCCGGTGCCAACCCGATGTCCATCAAGAAGGGCATCGAGGCCGCCGTGGCCGCCGCCGTGGATTCCATCCGCAACTCGGCCCAGGACGTCTCCAGCGACAAGGGACAGATCGCCAACGTGGCCGCGATCTCGGCCGCTGATCCCGAGATCGGCGCCATGATCTCCGAGGCCATCGACAAGGTGGGTAAGGATGGCGTCATCACCGTCGAGGAGGGTCAGACCTTCGGCATGGAGATGGACCTCGTCGAGGGCATGCGCTTCGACAAGGGTTACATCTCGCCGTACTTCGTGACCGACCCCGACCGCATGGAAGCCGTCCTCGAGGACCCGTACATCCTGTTCGTCGGTTCCAAGATCACCGCTGTGCGCGATCTAGTGCCGGCCCTCGAGAAGGTCATGCAGACCAACCGTCCGCTGCTCATCCTCGCTGAAGACGTCGAGGGAGAGGCCCTGGCCACCATCGTGGTCAACAAGATCCGTGGCACCTTCAACGCCGCGGCCGTCAAGGCCCCGGGCTTCGGTGACCGTCGTAAGGCAATGCTCCAGGACATGGCCATCCTCACCGGTGGTCAGGTCATCTCTGAGGAGGTCGGGCTCAAGGTCGACGCCGTGACACTCGACATGCTCGGTCAGGCTCGCAAGGTCGTTGTCAGTAAGGACGAGACCACCATTGTCGAGGGTGCCGGCGACGACGCCGAGATCTCGGGGCGCATCGCCCAGATCAAGGGCGAGATCGAGAACACCGACTCGGACTACGACCGCGAGAAGCTCCAGGAGCGTCTGGCCAAGTTGTCCGGCGGCGTGGCCGTCCTGAAGGTTGGCGCAGCCACCGAGGTCGAGCTCAAGGAAAAGAAGCACCGCATCGAGGACGCGGTGAGCACCACCAAGGCAGCCATTGAGGAGGGCGTCGTGGCCGGCGGTGGCGTGACGCTGCTTCGTGCCCAGGCGGCCGCCCTGGAGGCCGGCGAGTCGCTGGACGCCGATGAGGCCACCGGAACCCGCATCGTGGCCAAGGCGCTCGAGGGTCCGTTGACCCAGATCGCCGTGAACGCTGGCCTCGAGGGTGGCGTCATTGTCGACAAGGTCCGCAACCTCGAAGGCTCGGTCGGCTTCAACGCCGCCACCGGCGAGTACGAGGACCTGGTCGTCGCCGGCATCATCGATGCCGCCAAGGTGACCCGTTCGGCCCTCCAGAATGCAGGCTCCATCGCGGCGTTGTTCCTCACCACCGAGGCCGTCGTCGCTGACGCCCCGGCCGACGGTGCAGGCGGCGGCATGCCGGATATGGATTTCTAGAACGGGATTTTTCGTTCCGAATACGCGAGACGGACGCCCTCCGGGGCGTCCGTTCCGCGTTTTGGGGGCCGAGCCTGTTCACTGGTGTGCATGAGGCTGGTGAACACATTCGCCTGGGCCCGGACATGAGCCGGGGCCGGACCGCCCGGGTGCTGACCCGCCGTGTCGACGCTGACGGCAACCGTCGCGTCCCCGACGAGCTGATTGTCGAGGAACCCATGTCGATCCGCCTTGACGGTGAGCTGGTGGCCACCACCATGCGAACCCCGGGTGATGACTTCGAGCTGGCCGTCGGGTTCTGCATCACCGAGGGTGTTCTGGCTGACGCTCCGGTCCTCTCGGTCCGCTACTGCGGACAGGGGTCGGCGTCGGAGGCCGAGTACAACGACGTCACCGTGGACACCGGTGGTCGGGCCCCCGTCCCCACGCCCCGGCTCGGACCCGCCTCGTCGTCGTGCGGCATCTGTGGAACGGTGGCCATCGACGAACTACGTGAACGCCTTCGCCCACTCGACGTCGAACCGTTCGACGTCGAGGTGCTGGCCGCCATGACCGACCGCATCGACGGTCAGGCCCTCTTCTCGACCACCGGGGCCGTGCACGCCGCCGTGGCCTTCGACCGCACGGGCCAGCCGTTGCTGCTGCGTGAGGACATCGGTCGTCACAACGCCGTCGACAAAGTGGTGGGTCGACTCCACATGGACGGTCTCCTGCCGGCGGGCGAGCTAGGGCTGTGGGTCAGCGGCCGGGCCTCGTTTGAGATGGCCCAGAAGGCGTGGGCCGCCGGGTTCGCCAGCCTGGTGGCGGTCAGCGGACCGTCGGCACTGGCCGTCGAGACAGCCCGGACCGCCAACCTTCAGTTGGCCGGCTTCGCCCGTGGCGACCGGCTCAACCTCTACACCGGCGACTGAGAGGGCCGACGGGGCCGCTCCCTAGACTCGCAGCGATGAGCGAACCCGTTTCCCCCTCCGACGGCCTGGCCGTTCTCCACCTGTTCCTCAAGGTGTGCGGCCACAGCGACGCTGCCGCCGTACGTGTCGCCGTCGACGCAGCCACCGAGGCTGGCGACCAGGTCGTCCCAGTGGCCATTCTCGGCCACAAGGCCGATGTGGCCGTCATGACGCTCGGCACCGACCTGTGGCGGCTCCGGGCCCTGCAGACCGCCCTGGTGGCCGCCGGCCTCGATCTGGTCGACAGCTACCTCAGCCTCACCGAGGTGTCGGAATACGCCCAGGGCGTTCCCGACGAGATGAAGCGGGCCCGCCTCCACCCGGTGCTGCCGCCCGAGGGCAAGCCGGCATGGTGCTTTTACCCGATGTCCAAGAGTCGTGACGTGGGCGCCAACTGGTTTGAGCTGTCCTACGACGACCGACACGAGCTGATGATGGAGCACGGCACGTCGGGCCGGACCTTTGCCGGACGCATCCTCCAGGTGGTCACCGGCTCGGCGGGTATAGACGACTTCGAGTGGGGCGTGACCCTGTTCGGACAGCATCCCGATGACCTCAAGGACGTCGTCTACACGATGCGCTACGACCGGGCCTCGGCCCGCTTTGGCCAGTTCGGGACCTTCTACACAGGCATGGTCGACGAGCTGGACGTCGTGCTGAAGCGGGTTGGCTGCACCTGACCATGGGATCGGCCCCCGCCTTTCCGGAACCCGACATGCGTCGTCTGGGCGCGTCGGAGCCGAGTGTCCTGAAGTCGGAGGCGCTGCATCGGGTCCTGCGCGATCTGGACCGGGTAGTGGTGGCCTTCTCCGGCGGCGCCGACTCGGCGCTGCTGGCCCACGCCGCCCACACATTGTTGGGCCCCGACCGTGTCCACGTGGTCACAGCCGTGTCGCCGTCGTTGGCCGGCGACGAACGGGCCGACGCCGCGGCGTTGGCCGACGAGTGGGGCCTGCGTTGGTCGGCCGTTGAGACCGACGAGATGACCCACGCTGCCTACCGGGCCAACGACGCCGATCGCTGTGCCCACTGCAAAGAGGCCCTCATGGACGTGCTGGCCCCCATCGCAGCCGCCGAGTCGGCCACCGTGGTGCTCGGTGTCAACGTCGATGATCTGGGTGATCACCGGCCCGGCCAGAAGGCCGCGGCCGACCGGGGAGCACGCTTCCCCCTGGTGGAAGCCGGGCTGACCAAGGACGACGTCCGGGCACGGTCCCGGGCCCTGGGCCTGCGGACCGCCGACAAGCCGGCTGCCGCCTGCCTCGCCTCGCGGGTGCCCTACGGGACCGAGGTCACCGTTGGCGTGTTATCCGGCGTCGAGCGGGCTGAGGCCGCGTTGCGGCGCCTCGGTTTTGACGGCCTCCGGGTCCGTCACTACGACGACACGGCCCGCATCGAGGTGCCGACTGATCGCCTGGCCGACGTGGTTGAGCGCCGTGACGCCGTGGTGGCCGCTGTGACCAGCTCGGGGTACCGCTACGTCACCCTGGACCTCGAGGGCCTGCGGTCCGGCAACCTCAACGCCGCCCTGGGGCCCGATGGAGCCTGATCCGGGACCACCGCTGGAACCGGAGGCTCACCTCGCCGAGCTGGCTGACGCGTTGGTCGACGGACTGGTGGCGGCCCTTCCCGGCTGGGTGGAGCAGTGCGTGTCCCGGGTCGCGGAGGCCTGGAGCGGAGATCCGGCGGGTGACACGGTCGAGGTGCCGGCCGAGCGGCTGGCCGATGCAGGCCGTAGGGCTGCCGAGGAGGTGGGGGAGCGCCTGCGGGCCCTGCTGGATGCAGACGTCGACAAGCAGTGGACCGGACCGCTGGCCGTACTGCGCGACACCGTTCGATTCCCGACCGACCTGCTGCGGACTGCCGGTGTGCCGCCGGTGGACCGCGACGGCGATGCCGCCCGGATGTTCCCCGACGATCTCTACGACCTGACGCCCTCCTCGTTTGCCGACATTCATCCTGACCTGCAGGGCCCCGGCCTGGCGTGGGGTGCAGCCAAGGCCTTCGTCCACCGCCGACGTCACCTCGAGGGAGATGGATCTTCCTGAGCGACGGGTCATCTGACCGGAACAGTTCACCGTCCTGAAACACTGGCGTGACCATGCCGTGATGCGCAGCGGTCAACCTGTCGACCGACCATCCACATCCCGCGTCCGTCGCGGACCCTGAAAGGACCCCCCAATGGATTCTGGTGACATTGCCTGGATGTTGACCAGCACGGCCCTCGTCGTCTTCATGGTGCCGGGACTGGCCCTGTTCTACGGCGGCATGGTCCGCTCCAAGAACGTGCTGAACATGTTGATGATGAACATGTACTGCATCGGGATCGTGCCCATCGTGTGGGTGCTGGTCTCGTACTCGATCGGCAACTCGCCCGACGGGGACGGCTTCTTCGGTGGCGACTGGATCGGCAACTTCGACTTCATCGGTCTCAAGGGGATGGCCGGCGACACCGAGGGCCTGGTGTTCGTGGCCTTCCTCATGACCTTCGCCTCCATCACCCCGGCGCTCATCTCGGGAGCGGTAGCCGACCGACTCAAGTTCTCGGCGTGGGTGCTCTTCGTGCCCGTCTGGCTGGTGCTGGTCTACAGCCCGGTTACCTACTGGGTGTACAGCGGCTGGCAGCACGGCAATGGTGCGTTGGACTTCGCCGGTGGCACGGCGATCCACGTCAACGCGGCGGCCGCCGCCCTGGCCTTCGTTCTGGTCCTGGGGAAGCGGAAGGGCTGGCCGACGGAGGCCATGCCCCCGCATGACATGCCGCTGGTAATGATCGGTACCGGCATCCTGTGGTTCGGCTGGTTCGGGTTCAACGCCGGATCGGCCGGTGCGGCCAACGGCCAGGCCGTGCAGGCCCTGTTGAACACGTTTCTCGCCGCGGCGGCCGGCATGGTCGGCTGGCTGGCCACCGAAAAACTACGTGATGGTCAGGCCACCTCGTTGGGTGCCGCCTCCGGCGTGGTCGCCGCGTTGGTGGCCATCACCCCGGCTGCAGGCTACGTGGGTGGACTGGCCGGCATCGTGTTCGGCCTCCTGGCCGGCAGCGTCTGCTATCTAGCCTTGACCCTCAAGACCCGGTTCGGCTTCGACGACAGCCTCGACGTGGTGGGCATCCACGGCGTGGGCGGAATCCTCGGTGGTCTGCTGCTGGGCCTATTCGCCGACTCCAGCGCCATACCGGGTGGCGGTTTCGACGACGGCTTGTTCTTCGGTGGCGGCATCGAACTCTTCTTGGACCAGGCGGTGGCCATCGGTTCAGTCGTCGTCTTCTCGTTTGCCATGACCTGGGTGATTGTCAAGGCGATCGACGCGGTGGTCGGCCTCCGGGTCGACGAAGAGACCGAGGCGGTCGGACTCGACCAGCGGATCCACGCCGAGTCGGCCTACAACGAAGGCCCGAAGGGCTCAGTGGTGGCCTGATCGACCCCGGGTCCACGATTAGAAACGTGACCGTGTTCGACATATCCGACCTGCTGGACGACCGGTCCCTCCGGGGGCCGGCGTTCTGCGCCGCGTTGACCAGCCGCTTTGACGACTACCTGGCTGCAGTGTTTGCGGCAGCCGACGTGCCCCCCGGGGTGGCCTTGGTGGCCGTCGGTGGCTACGGCCGGGGCGAGCAGTGCCCGGGCAGCGACCTGGACGTGGCGTTGGTGCACGTCCCCGGCATGGACATGGGTGGCATCGCCGAACGTGTTTGGTATCCGCTGTGGGATGCCGGCCTGAAGCTTGGACACCAGGTAGGCACGGTGGCCCAGTTGCTCGACGTGGGCGCCGAGAATCTGGAGACGGCCACCAGCCTGCTGGCTGCCCGGGTGGTAGCTGCTAGCTCGGTCGACGGAGCGGCTCTGGTCGACGACTTGGCCGAGCGCGCGCTGACCCAGTGGAAGGGCCGCTCCCGCCAGAATCTCGACCAACTCCAGGGGGCGGTCGCGGAGCGCCACGCTCGGTTCGGTGAGGTGGCGTTCCTTCTGGAGCCGGATATCAAGGAGGCCCGCGGCGGTCTGCGTGACGTGCACAGCTTGTTCTGGGTGGAGCAGGCCACGGTGCCCATCCTGCGCGAGGCCGAGTCAGCCGGCCTGGCCGCAGCCTTCGAGACTCTGCTGGAAGTCCGCGTCGAACTCCACCGGCTGACCGGTCAGCGGGCCGACAAGCTCCTGTTGGAACTCCAGGACGACGTAGCTGTCGCGCTGGGCCTGGCCGATGCCGACGTCCTGATGGCGGAGGTCTCGGCAGCGGGCAGGACCATTGCCTGGACGGGGGAGGGTGCGGCCCGTCGGACCCTGCGGGCCTCGCGTCGACGCGGACCGATGAAGGCACTGTCCGGGATCCGACGCCGGGAGGTGGCCCCCGGCCTGGTGCTCGATGACGGCCGCCTCGAGTTGACCGATGATGCGGATCTGGGCGACCCTCTGCTCGTCCTGCGGTATGCAGCCAGCGCGGCCCGCCACGACGCCTACCTGCAGCGTGGATCTCTGGAACTCCTTGCCGATCACGCCGAGCCGGTACCCGTGCCGTGGCCTGCCGCGGCACGGGACCTGTTTGTCGACCTGTTGGCGGCCGGACCGGCGGCCATTCCGGTCATCGAGGACCTCGACCAGGTGGGCCTCTTCGTACTGCTGGTGCCCGAGTGGGAACCCTGCCGTTCACGGCCCCAGCGCAACGCCTACCACCGGTTCACCGTAGACCGTCACCTGATGGAGGCGGCGGCTGAGGCGTCCCGGCTAGTCGGCCAGGTTGAGCGGCCCGACCTGTTGCTGGTCGGTGCCCTGTTCCACGACATCGGCAAGGGCTATCCCGGTGACCACACGGTGGTCGGCGTCGACCTCCTAGCGACCATTGCCGCCCGAATGGGCTACGAGGGCGACGACGTCGACCTACTGGTCGCCATGGTCGAACACCACCTGCTGCTGCCCGACGTGGCCACCCGGCGCGACCTCGACGACAACGGCACTATCCGTCAGGTGGCTGACGCAGTGGGCGGAACCGTGTTGCTGGGCCTCCTCGGGGCGCTCACCGAAGCCGATTCGATCGCTACCGGCCCGTCGGCATGGAGCAACTGGAAGGCCGGGCTGGTCCGTGAGTTGGTAGAACGCACCTCCCACGTACTGGGTGGGGGCGACGTCGGCGATGTGGTCGGGGGCTCGTTTCCGGATGCCGCCCAGCAGGCCCTGCTCGACGAAGGGACGTTCGTGGTGCGTGGAGAGGGGCTGGAGCTGACCGTGGTGGCCGCTGACCGCCCGGGCACGTTTGCCAAGGTGGCCGGCGTGCTGGCCCTCAACGGGGCTGACGTCCTTGGTGCGTCGGCTCATTCCGAGCATGGGCGGGCACTCTCGGTGTTCCGTGTCGGATCGGTGCTGGGCGGCGAACCCGACTGGGCGCGGATCGACGAACAGGTCAACCGGGCCCTGGCCGGCCGCCTGGCCGTGGCGGCCCGCCTCGGTGACCGGTCGCGCACCTACCGACCCATCCACCTGACCGCCCGTCCGGCCCGCCCAACTATGACCGTCGACAACGTCTCGTCGGCCACCGCCACCGTGCTGGAGGTGACGTGCCCAGACGGCGTCGGCGTGCTGTATCGGATCACCCGGGCCTTCGCTGAGCTGGACCTTGACATCGTCCGGGCCCACGTCCAGACCCTCGGATCGGACGTGATCGACGCCTTCTACGTGCGGGATCCGTTCGGCGCCAAGATCACCGACCCCGAGCACCTTGCCGAGGTGGAACTGTCGGTGCTGCGGTGGGTGGCCGTCGACTTCTGACCCCACCGGGCTCCCCGTCGGCGACCCCGTCATTCACCACGTCATGTCGCCCGCCTACGGTGCATCCATGAACTCTGATTCCGGTGCACCCCCGCCCCCCGGCCAGGCCGACCTGCTGCGATGGGCCGAGGCACTCTCGGCGTCGGCCCGCACCGGCATGGGCTTCACCGAGTCGCTCTATGAGAAGGAGCGCTACGAGGAGGTCCTCCACGTAGCCGCCGAGATCCGGTCCCGGTCCGACGCCCTGGTGGGACGCACTGTGGATCCCGACGACCTGGTGGCCGAGTGGTACGACACCGTCGGTTCTGGCGTCAGGGGATACGTCACCCCCAAGACCACCGTCGGCGCGGTGGTCGGCAACGACGCCGGCGAGATATTGCTGGTCCAGCGGTCCGGGTCGGGCGTGTGGCTGTACCCCACCGGGTGGGCCGACGTCGGCTACTCACCGGCCGAGGTGGTGGTCAAGGAAGTCCTCGAGGAGACGGGCATCGAGTGCGAGGTGGTTCGCCCCATCGCCATCCTCGACGGGCTTCGCCTGGGCATCACGGGCATCCCGCTGTATTCACTGGTCTTCCACTGTCGGATGACGGGCGGCAAGCTGGCGGCCCACCCGCTCGAGTGCCTCGACGTGGGCTTCTTCGCGGCTGACTCGATGCCCGAGGGGCACGCCCTTCCTGCCGAGTGGGTGGACGAGGCCTTCGCTGCCATCCGGGGCGAACCGGTGGAGGTCCGCTACGACCGTCCCCGAGAGCCCATGTGGGAGGGCGATGTGGCTTCAGAGGGAGAGGCTGCTTCTGAGGAAGACGTGACCCTCGAAGGTGACCTGGGTATCGGCTGACCTACCGTACGGGCCGGACGGGATCTCGGCCGGAGACGACTCAGGTGCCGGGCTGGTTCCGGAGGAAGTCTTCGACTTCGGCCACCAGGCGGTCCGGAGCGTCAGCCGTCTCCTCGTCGAAGTCGGCCTCCAACTGCTCCACGTACTCGACGGTCTCGTCGTCCTCGGAGACCAGTTCGGTGACCTGGCGTTCGTAGTCGGCGGCCAGAATTTCCAGGTCAGTACGGGGCACATCGACCTCGAACACCCGGCAGAGGCGCTCCACCAGGGCGAGGGCCGCCTTGGGTGACGGGGCGTTGGACACGTACGAGGGGACGCTCGCCCAGAACGACGCCGTCACGACGCCGCGGTCACGCAGACCGGCGGCCAGCACGCCCACGATGCCCGTCGGGCCCTCGTAGGTCGATGGCGAGAGGTCAAGACGCTCGGCCAGACGGGCATCCTCGGTCCCGCCGTACACCTGGGTGGGGCGGGTGTGGGGAACGTCGGTGAGCAGGGCGCCGAGCGTGCAGACCATCGCCGCATCGAACGCCTCGGCGGTATGGGCGATGTGGTCCACGAAGGTTCGCCAACGCAACTGGGGTTCGTGGCCGATGGCGCACACCAGGTCGTGGTCGGCGTCGGGTACCCGGGCCACGTAGATCGAGGTCGACGGCCACACGATCTGGCGGACGTCGTCCTCGTCGAGACAGACGCTGGGGCGGGCCACCGTAAAGTCGAAGAAGTCCTCGGCGTCGATAGTGGCCACGTGGACCGCTTCGTAGTGGTCCCGGATGTAGCGGGCGGCCGTAGAACTGGCCTCGCCAGCGTCATTCCAGCCCTCGAAGGCGGCCAGAAGGACCGGCGATCGTAACTCGATGGGCATCTCTTCGACGTGCCACGAGAGGTGCGGCGCGAGGTGTGGAGCGGGGTCGATGGGCATCGAGGCGGAGGCTAGCCAGACGCGCTCCAAGGCGCGCCGGTGCCGTCACGATCCGTCCGCCTCTGGCGGACCGGGGCGGGGTTCTAGGCTCGCCGCCCATGGAGACGCAGGAGGCTGGATCGCCCGACCAGGAATCTTCGAAGGGGTCGGCGGCCCCGGTCGAGGTTCGTGAAGTCACCGAGGTGGATGGGGCCCTGCTGGGTGCCATGGCCCGGCTCATTCCACAACTGTCGAGCTCCAATCCGCCGCCGGATGCCATGGCGCTCGAGGCCATCGTGTCGTCCGACGCGTCGATCCTGCTGCTGGCCGTCGACCCGTCGACCACCGGTGAGACGGCGATCCTGGGGAGCATGACGCTGGTCCTGTTCCGCGTTCCGACCGGCCTCCGGGCCTGGATCGAGGACGTGGTCGTCGACGAAGGGGCCCGCAGCCGTGGCATCGGCGAGGCGTTGAACAGGGCAGCCATCGAACGGGCTCGCCGCGAGGGCGCCACCACCGTGGACCTGACGTCGCGCCCCTCCCGGGAGGCCGCCAACCGGCTCTATCGTCGGCTTGGCTTCGAGGAACGATCAACCAACGTCTATCGCCTGGATCTCTGATCGGCTGATACCTTCCGACACATGACGGACACGACGATCACCGAGGGTCCAACCAAGGTCGCGGCACGGAAGGCCTTCGGTGAGGTCGAAACCGAACTACGGGACCTCTCGCGGTGGATGTACGAGAACCCCGAGTTGGGATACGAGGAGTTCGAGGCGTCGGAACGCTTGAGTTCGTTCCTGGGGCGCAACGGCTTCGACGTGACCTATCCCAGTCACGGACTGGACACGGCCTTCGAGGCGACCGCCGGGACCAGCGGGCCACGGGTCGTCATCTGCTGTGAGTATGACGCCCTGCCCGAGGTGGGGCACGCCTGCGGCCACAACATCATCGCCACCTCGGCTGTCGGTGCCGGCGTAGCCCTCGCCCCGCTGGCCGAGGAGTTGGGCATCCGGGTCACCGTGCTGGGCACCCCGGCCGAGGAGGGTGGCGGCGGCAAGGTCGAGCTGATCGAGGCCGGTGCCTTCGAGGACGCCGCAGCGTCGATGATGGTCCACCCCGGCCCCTACGACGAACTGGATCCGTCGTTCCAGGCGTGTCAGCACTACGACGTCGAGTTCTTCGGCAAGGACTCCCATGCGGCCTTTGCCCCGGAGGAAGGGATCAACGCCCTGGACGCTTTCGTGCAGGCTTACGTGAACATTTCCACCCTGCGCCAGGCCATGGTTGACGACGATCGGATCCACTGCAAGGTGACCCGCGGTGGTGACGCCGTTAATGTCGTGCCGTCGCACACGAAGTCCGAGTGGCTGATCCGCTCGGGCAGCGTGGAGCGTCTCGCCGAGTTGATTCCCAAGGTGAAGGCGTGCTTTGAGGGGGCGGCCATTGCCACCGGCTGTCGGTTCGAGTGGCACGAGACGGCCCATCCTTACGAGAGCATGCGAAACAACGACGTCATGACCGACCTGTACGCCGCCAATTCGGAGGCCATCGGTCGGCCCATGCCCACCCACGCCGAACAGGGTGGGGGCTCGGGTTCGTCGGACATGGGCAACGTCAGCCAGATCGTCCCGTCAATCCATCCGATGCTTGGCATGGACTGCGGCGACGCCGTCAACCACCAGCCCGAGTTCGCCGACCGGACCGTGGAGCCCGGCGGGGAGTCGGCGCTGCGTGACGGGGCGCTCGGCATGGCGTACACCGTGATTGACATGGCCGAACAGGACGTCTGGGACAGACTCGGGGCCTGAACCGATGACGGTGGACCCCACGCCGGTCCTGCGGGTCACCGACCTGACGACGCGGTTCAACACCCAGGACGGGACGGTGCACGCCGTCAACGGGGTGTCGTTCGACCTGGCCGACGGGGAGGTTCTCGGCGTGGTCGGCGAGAGCGGCTCAGGCAAGAGCGTTACGATGATGTCGCTGCTGCGGCTCATCCCCACACCGCCCGGTGAGGTCTTGGCCGGCCAGGCGATCTTCGAGGGCGACGACCTCCTTTCGATGGACCTGGGGGACCTGCGGAAGGTCCGGGGCGGCAAGGTCGGCTTCATCTTCCAGGATCCGATGACATCGCTGAACCCGGTGGTCACCGTGGGCGACCAGATCGTGGAGTCCCTCACCGTCCATCAGCCGGGTCGCCGGAAGGCGATGCGGCTACGGGCGCTTGAACTGTTGCAACTGGTCGGCATCCCGTCTCCGGAGGAGCGCCTCCGGTGCTACCCCTACGAGTTGTCCGGTGGGATGCGCCAGCGGGTGATGATCGCCATTGCCCTGGCCTGCAACCCGAAGGTCCTAGTGGCCGACGAGCCCACGACAGCCCTCGACGTGACCATTCAGGCCCAGATCCTGGAGTTGGTGAAGGGCCTCCGAGAGAAGCTCGGCATGGCGGTGATCTGGATCACCCATGACCTCGGCGTGGTGGCCGGCCTGGTCGACCGGGTGCTGGTCATGTACGGCGGCCAGATCGTGGAGGATGCGCCGGTCGACGAGTTCTATGCCCAGCCCCGCCATCCATACTCACAAGGCCTACTGGCTTCGCTACCGTCGGCCACCTCCCGTGGGGACAAGCTGGTCAACATCCAGGGGCAGCCTCCGGATCTCCGGTCGGCGCCCGCAAGTTGTTCATTCGCTCCCCGATGCCCGCACGCCTTCGACCGATGCGACCGGGAGAACCCGGTTCTGGCAGCCGTTTCGGCGACTCGAAAGGTCGCCTGCTGGCTAGACGAGGTGCCGGTACTGGTCGGCGCCCAGAGCGACGAGACAGCCAAAGGGCAGGTCGGCCATGGACGCTGAGATGACGGTCGTGCAGGAACAGGCACCTGAGGCACCCGAAATGCCTGAGGTACTGGTCTCGGTTCGTGATCTGAAGAAGCACTTCCCTGTGACCAAGGGCGCTCTCCGCCGCAAGGTCGGCGCCGTGCGGGCCGTCGACGGCGTGTCGTTCGACATCATGCGTGGTCAGACCCTCGGTCTGGTCGGCGAGTCGGGGTCAGGCAAGTCGACCATTGGTCGCACCCTCCTGCGTCTCGAGGAGCCGACGGAGGGCACGGTGGTCTTCGATGGCGGCGACATGGCCGAGCTGTCGGCCAGGGGGCTCCGAAAGGTCCGGCCGCGGATGCAGATGGTCTTCCAAGATCCACATGCCTGCCTCAATCCGCGGATGACCGTCAGTTCGATCATCGGCGAGCCCCTCGTCGAGCACCTCTCGATGACGTCGCGTGAACGCAACGAACGTGTCGAGGAGTTACTCGGACTGGTAGGGCTGAACCCTGAGCACGCAAACCGCTACCCCCACGAGTTCTCGGGTGGGCAGCGTCAGCGAATCGGCATCGCCCGGGCCATTTCCCTGAACCCCGATCTCATCGTGTGTGACGAGCCGATCGCCGCCCTCGATGTCTCCATCCAGGCTCAGGTGGTCAACCTGATGGAGGAACTCCAGGACCTGCTGGGCCTGACCTACCTGTTCATCTCGCACGACCTGGGCATGATCCGCCACATCGCTGACCGGGTGGCAGTGATGTACCTCGGCCGGATCATGGAGTTGGCTGACGTCGACAGCCTCTACGACAACCCGTTGCATCCCTACACCCGGGCGTTGCAGTCTTCGGCGCCCGTTCCCGATCCGGCTGTCGAGGCCACCCGGGAGAAGATAGTGCTCGAAGGCGATATCCCCAGCCCCTCGTCACCCCCACCAGGTTGCGTGTTCTCCACCCGGTGTCCCGAAGCCGTCGACCGGTGCCGGAGTGAGGTGCCCGTCTGGCGCGAAGTGTCTCCCGGCCACGGCGTGGCCTGTCATCTGGTACCAGCCATCTAGTTCTGCCCTCATCGCCGAGGCCTCTCTGGGGCTTGATATTGGGCCCCGCCGTCGCCTTTGGGGTTCTGACCAGTGGGAATCGTCGTCTAATCGTCATGGGCGACAAGTTGAGCGTTCGGTTCCTAGGTGATAAAAGTCACGTAATCATTTGGAGGGGAAGTCCGGCTGAATGGTCGTGCTTCGAAACGAGGGGAATCACCTTGAAGAAAATTATTCGTCTGGTCGCCGTACTAGCGGCCCTTACTTTGGTTGCGGGGGCATGCGGCAGCGACGATGACGCAGCTGCTCCGGCAGCGACCGAGGCTCCGGCAGCGACCGAGGCTCCGGCAGCGACCGAGGCTCCGGCCGAGTCGCTGTCCGAGTTGAACGTGGCGTACTTCCTGGAGTGGCCGACGGCCAACCAGGTCGCCCAGGTTGAAGAGACCTACGACGAGCGTCTCGGCATGACCGTGAACTGGCTGCCGTTCGGTTCCGGCGGCGACATGGCGTTGGCCATGGAGTCCGGCGACATCGACATTGCCTACAGCCAGGGCTTGACCCCGTTCGCCAACTTCGTGACCTCCGGTTCAGAGCTGGAGATCGTCGGCGTGGCCGTGAGCTACGCAGACGCCGACAACTGCGTAGCCCATCCGGATTACGGCGTGACGGCGGCCAATGCGGCTGAGACGCTGGCCGGGCAGAAGGTCTACGCCCCGGTCGGCAACGTCACCCACTACAAGTTGCTGAAGATGCTGGGCCACCTCGGTGTGGCGCTGGACAGCTTCGAGCACGTTCCGTCCGACGGTGGTGCGGCAGCGGTCGCAGCCTTCGAGAGCGGCGACGTGGCCATGGCCTGTGCGTTCGGCGGCGGTGTGCTGTCGATGCTGGCTTCCGGCGGCAACCTGGTGATGACCGGTTCGGAGCAGGAGGACATCGGTATCCGGGTCTTCGACATCATCTCGATCCCGACCCAATTCGGCATCGATCATCCGGGCGTCGTGGAGACGTTCCTGCAGGTGACCGAGGAGGCCAACGCGGCCTACGCCGGTGGCCGCCGTGCCCTGGAGGCCACGATCGCCGACGCGGCGGGGATGACGGTGGAGGGCTCCAACGCCCTGCTGGACATGTTCTCCTTCCCGGATCGGGCGACCCAGTTGTCCGACGCGTGGTTGGGCGGGACCGTCCAGGACGTGATGAAGCAGCAGATGGACTTCTTCGTCGAGCAGGGTGAGATCCCCAAGGCGCTCGACAGCTACGACGCCTTCGTGAACACGTCGTTCCTGAGCAACATCAGCGACGTCGAAGTCGTGATGACGTCCAGCGGCGCCGGCGAAGGCGGCACCGTGACCATCCTCTACTGGCAGGCCGCATCCACCCTGAACGCGTACCTGTCGGGTGGCTGGAAGGACCGTGATGCTTCTTCTGTGATCCTCGAGCCGTTGGCCGAGTTCGATGACCAGGGCGTGCTCGTTCCCGCGCTGGCCACCGAGATCCCGACGGTTGCCAATGGCGGCGTTTCCGAGGACTTGACCAGCATCACATGGAAGTTGCACGAGGGTGTGGTCTTCTCTGATGGCACCCCGTTGACCTCCGACGATGTGGTCTTCAGTTGGGAGTACTGCTCGAATCCCGATACCGGCTGCACCGGTGCATCGGGCTTCGACGGTGTGACCTCTGTGGTTGCTGACGACGATCTCACGGTCACGATCACCTTTGCTGAGGCGACTCCGTTCCCCTACGTGCCGTTCGTTTCGAACAGTTTCCCGGTCATTTCTCGGGCCCAGTTCGGCGACTGCGTGGGCGCGGCCTCGGCCGAGTGCACGGATGAGAACTTCGGTCCGATCGGTACTGGTCCGTTCAAGATCGAGTCGTTCACCACGAATGACACCGCGGTCTACGTCATGAACGAGAACTACCGCGGCGTGCCCGACGGTAAGCCCTACTTCGGGCGTGTTGTGATCAAGGGCGGCGGCGATGCTCCCTCGACGGCCCGCTCCGTTCTGGAGCTCGGTGAAGCCGACTACGCATGGAACCTGCAGGTCGAGCCGGAGATCCTGGCCAGCATGTTGGCCGGCGGAAAGGGCAAGGTCATCTCGGCCTTCTCGACCATGGTCGAGCGCATGATGGTCAACCAGACCAACCCGGATCCGGACCTCGGCGACGACCGTTCCGAGTGGCTCGACGGCACCAACCCCCACCCGTTCCTTACCGATCCGGTGGTCGGCCGTGCCCTCTCCATTTCCCTGGACCGTCAGACCATGGTCGACGTCGGTTACGGCGAGGCCGGTCGTCCGACGTGCAACGTGTGGCCTGCGCCGCCCGCCCAGACGTCGACGTCCAACGACGAGTGTCTGACCCAGGACATCGATCTGGCCAACCAGTTGTTGGACGATGCTGGCTACCTCGACACCGATGGTGATGGGGTGCGCGAGACGCCCGACGGCATGCCGATGAAGATCCTGTACCAGACGTCCACCAACACGGTGCGTCAGGCCACCCAGGAGCTCGTCAAGCAGGACTGGGCCAAGATCGGTGTGGATACCGAACTTCGAAACATCGATGCTTCGGTGTTCTTCGGTGGCGATCCGGGTAGCCCGGACACCTACGGCAAGTTCTACGCCGACATCGAGATGTACACCAACGGTGCAGCTGGTGTGGACTCGCAGGCCTACATGGGCAGCTGGACCTCGTCGAACATCAGCGGCGAGAGCACCAATTGGCAGGGCAGCAATGTTCAGCGCTTCCAGAGCGACGAGTATGACGCTCTGTACGCCGAGCTGACCCAGACAGCGGACATCGGTCGCCGTAACGAGATCACCATTGCCCTGAACGACTTGGTGGTTGGCAACTACTCGATCATCCCGTTGATCCACCGGGGCAGCGTCTCGGCAGCGTCCAACTCGCTGACCGGGTACAAGCTCAACCCATGGGATGCCGAGTTGTGGAACTTGGAGGAGTGGGCTCGGGACTAATCGTCCTGACCTGATCTGAGAACCGTCAGACCGGAGGGGCCCGCGGCAGACTGTGCCGCGGGCCCCTCCGGTCGGGTTCGTTTTCGGCGGGATCCCGCCTCATGATTCCGGCCCGCTAGGCGAGAGAGGGGGAGGGAGATGCTCTGGTTTATCGGTCGCCGAGCGGCGATTGCCGTGCCGACGCTGGTTGCCATCAGCTTCATCATTTTCGCCATCCTTGATCTGGCGCCCGGCGATCCAACCTCCCACCTGCCGCTAACCATCCCCCGAGAGGTTCGGGAACAGATCCGCGAGTCCATGGGGGTCAACGACCCGTTCCTGGTCAAGTGGCTCCTGTGGGTCAAGCAGGTCATGATCCACGAGCCAATCAGCCTGATCGAACAGCTGTTCAACATCCAGATCGGCAGCGGCGAGCGGACCCGGGTCATCTCCTGGCAGTCACGAGGTCCGGTGGTCGAGACCATTGCGGAGCGTCTTCCCCAGACCACATGGGTGATGGGCCTGGCCTTCGTGTTCGGGATCCTCATTGCCGTGCCGGTCGGCGTCATCTCGGCCTACAAGCAGTACTCGGTGTTCGACCAGATCGGCACCTTCGTCTCGATGGTGGGCTACTCGGTGCCGACCTTCTTCACCGGCCTGTTGGCCATTGTCATCTTCAGCGTGAAGCTGGGCTGGTTCCCGTCGTACTACGACACGACGCTCGAGGTCACCGACTGGAGTTCGTTCGTGGCCCAGATCAAACAGATCGTGCTCCCAGTGGGCGTGCTCTCAATGTTCAACGCCGCGGCCCTAAGCCGGTTCACCCGGTCGTCGATGCTGGACAACCTCTCGGAGGACTACGTCCGGACAGCTCGATCCAAGGGCCTCAAGGAGAAGCGGGTCTTGGTGCGCCACGTGTTGCGCAACAGCCTCATCCCGGTTGTCACCCTGATCGCCCTGCAGGTGCCGGGGATCTTCGCCGGTGCCCTCATCACCGAACAGATCTTCCGGATCAACGGCATTGGTCACCTGCTGATCAGCTCGATCCACGGTGGTGACATTCCGATGGTTCAGACGCTGTCCTTCCTGATCGCCGCACTCACGGTGCTGTTCAACCTCGTCGCCGATGTGGTCTACGGGATGCTCGACCCGAGGATCCGTTATGACTGAGTCCAAGGTCCACGTGAGCCCGGAGGTGGTCGCCGCCACCGCGTCGGGAGCGGGCCCCAAGCACCGGTCGCTCCGCGGCGACGTCTGGCGCCAGTTCCGCCGTCACAAGGGCGCCCTCGTAGGCCTGTGCGCCTTCATGTTCGTGACGGTGGCCAGCTTCGTCGGGCCGTACCTGATGCCCTACGACGCGGTCGAGATCGACATCAAGATGCGAAACCTCAGCCCGACGTGGAGCCATCCGTTGGGCACCGACAATCTGGGCCGTGACATGGTGGCCCGCTCCATGGTTGGGGGCCGTATTTCACTGCTGGTGGCCATCACGGCCATGGCGTTGTCGGTCTTCCTGGGCACCACGATCGGTGTTCTGGCCGGGTTCTTCAAGCGGCTCGACGGGGTGCTCATGCGCCTCACCGATCTGTTCCTGGCCCTGCCGGTGCTGCCCCTTTTGCTGGTCATCATCATGTTGTTCCGTGACAGCCTGCGGGCCACCTTCGGTCCGGAGCAGGGCATCTTCATGCTCATCGTGTTCATCATCGGCATCACCAGCTGGATGCAGACCGCCCGGGTGGTACGGGGCGAGGTGCTGACCATCAAGCAGCAGGAGTTCGTGGCTGCCGCCCACAGCATTGGAACCCGGCGCCGCAACGTGATCTTCCGCCACATCCTGCCCAACTGCCTCAGCCCGGTCATGGTCGCCGCGGCGCTCGGCATGGCGGTCGCCATCATCACCGAGTCGGCGCTGTCGTTTCTGGGTCTCGGGTTCCCGTCGGACTTCCCGACGTGGGGTCGGCTGCTGTACGACGGTAAGGACTTCATCAACCTGACCCCGATGCGGGTCGTCGGACCGGGCGTGCTCATCTCGCTCACCGTGATCAGCGTCAACTTCATCGGCGATGGCCTACGGGACGCACTGGACCCCAAGCTTCGTAGCCGTTGAGCCGCTGGGCTGCTGGACCATCCGGGGCTCGCATCGACGGTGGAACAGGACCAGACTGACGCCATGACTGTCATTGACGAATCTGCCGTGTACGACGCGGAGGGCGAACCGTCAGGCCTCGAGGAACTCGACGAGGCCCAGATCCGCGTCGACCTGGCAGCTGCCTTTCGTTTGGCTGCCCGGTTTGACCTCCACGAGTCGGTAGCGAACCACTTCAGCGCAGCGGTCTCGCCCGACGGGAAGCGGTTCCTCTGCAATCCGAAGTGGCGGCACTTCTCTCTGGTTCGGGCCAGCGAACTGATCCTGTTGGACGCCGACGACCCTTCGACCATGGAGCGACCCGATGCGCCGGATCCTTCGGCCTGGTGCATCCACGGGGCCATCCATCAGCGCATCCCCACGGCCCGGGCCGTCCTGCACTGCCATCCGCCGTACGCCGCAGCTCTGATCGGCCTGACCGATCCGACCATCCCCCCGTTGGACCAGGCTACGGCCCGGTTTTGGGGCCGGACCGTCTACGACTCGGAGATGGGTGGGCCGCCCGACGACCCGGCTGAGGGTGTCCGGGTGGCCGAGGCCATAGAGGGACACTCGGTGATGATGATGGGCAACCACGGGGTGACCGTGGTCGGTGAGTCGGTGGCCCACGCGTTTGAGGAGCTCTACTTCCTGGAGCGAGCCTGTCGGACCACGGTGCTGGCCTTAAGCACCGGTCGACCGCTCAGCCCCATGGACGACGATCTGGCCGACTCGGTGGCCCGCATGTGGACCCGGTTCACCGACCAGAGTGTGGCCCACTTCGCCGAGCAGAAGACCCTGCTCGACCGCGACGACCCGTCGTACCGGGACTAAGCCGTGGCTGAGGCGTCCGACGATCGTGCATCGGGCGGCCAAGTCGAACGACGGGCGGCCAACCGGGCATTGCTCGAGCACGTCGTCTCGCTGTTCGGGACCGGCCGGGCGGGCGAACTGGCCGAGTGCTACACCCCGGACTGGATCCTGGAACTCCCGTTCGCCGACCCACCGGTGCGTCTCGAAGGCGGTCGTGAGATCGGCAGCTATCTGGCATCGCGACTGGGTACCTTCGTGTTCACCCTCTCGCTGACTACCGTGCACGAGTGCCTTGATCCCGATCTGCTGGTCGTCGAGTACGAGTCCGACGGCCACGTGACCCACACCGGCAGACCCTACCGAAACACCTACATTGCGCTCTGGCGGTTCCGGGACGGGAAGGTCTGTGGCGTCAAGGAGTTCCCCAACCCGATGGTGGCCGCCGAGGCCCTCATCCCGGTAGTTTCCGGCAGCCCTGACGACTTCGACGCCGGGGACGGACTGCCTGACGACGAGGAGGAGTAGCCGGGGTGGTCGGGCCACAGCTGCATCGGCCGCCGTTCCCTGTGGGCTGGTTCGCCGTGGTTGGTGTCGACGAGCTTCCCGGGGGCGCTCTCGTGCCCTTGGCCGTGTTCGGTCAGGACCTGGCCGTCGGACGGACCCCGGACGGTCGGGCACTGGTCACCCACTCGGTCTGTCCGCATCTGGGCGCCGACTTGGCCGCCGGCGGACGGATCGACGATGACGAGGTGGTGTGCCCTCTGCACGAGTGGAGCTTCAGCCACGGTGGGGCTTGCACGTCGGCCGCCGATGGCCCCATCCCGAAAACGGCTCGGTTGAGGGTGTGGCCCACCGAGGTGGTCGGCGGCACCGTGTGGGCGTTTAACGGTCGTGATGGTGAGCTGCCGACCTCGCCGCCACCCGTTCTCGACGATGCCGTAGACGCCGTCGCAGATACCGGCGTTGAAACCCGATATCGAACCACCGCTGAGGCCGACTACAGACCGGAGATCCGGCCGGGGCATCCCGAGGACGTGTTGGCCGGAATTCTGGCCACCATCGGGGCGATCGACGGAGCGCCTTGCGTTGATGACCCCGGTACGTGGGTGGGAACCGGGCCGGACGGGCCACGGGCCCGGGTGCGCGGCCCGGGCACGATGGTCGTCCGGCTGCCTGATGGTGTGGACGAAGTAGTGCACGTGACCCCAGTGGACGGGTTCTCCGTGGTGGTCCGGACGGTCACCGGCACCCAGCTCCCGGACGTGGAGCCAACTGGAGCCGACCTCTCAGCCTTTCGAGCTTGGTACCGACGGTTCGATCATTCGATGACACCTGCCCCGTTACCGGCCCGTTCCGGCCGCGCCGCTCGCAGGCGGGCGAGCGCTGCTGGCGCCGGGGAGACCCCGGCCGGCTGAGCTCAGCTGGAACGGCCGACGAACCCGTCGAATCCATAGGGCTTGTACGGCCCGATACACAACTGCTCGAGCACGCCGATGCCGACCCGGTCGCCCAGGGTGGCCCGCATCAGGTGCTGGCAGTGCTGGTTCTCGAAGGCCTGGTCGTCGACGGTGTCCATGTCCCACTTCTCCGAAGCCATGGCCAGGTCGCCCTTCCATGCACCGTGGCCCCATTCGGGGTGGTGGTAGCCGATGCCCTTCATCCGGAAGGTGAAGATCCGTTCCAAATGGAACTCGTGGCGTGATCCGTCGTCCACCGCGGTGAACGAGAGGTCGGCGGTATGGGCCAGTCGGCTGCCAGCGTCGAACTGCAGGCGGTGCTCGTGGGCCCGCATGTGGCGGGCCCCCGGGTCCTCGATGCCCGGCAGGTCGGCCAGCGTGTCGTAGGTGGGCAGCAGTGCACCCACGCTGGACAGCGGCCGGCCTAGTGAATCCTCGAAGAGTTGGTAATGCACGCACAGGTCATCGAAGTTCAGCGGTGCCCACAGGAAGAAGAGGCTGGATCGGGCGGGTGGGACCGGCGCGCCTCGCTGATCACCGCCGGCCAGGGGCCGTATGCCCCAGGAGCGGTCCTTGGTGCCCCGGGTGGTGTCGGGATCGAAATCGATGCGACGGCCGTCAAACTCGATCCAACCCGTCCAGCGACCCATCTGGGTGAACCGGGTGGTGTCCATGGTGCGGCGGATGTCGCCACCCCAGTGGTGCCGGGGTTCCTCCACGTTGCCGGTCCGGCCTTCGAAGGTCAGGTCACACGCGAAGTCGGTCTCGTTGGATTCGAGCACCACCCGGCACGAACGCATGGCCTCGAGGACATCCAGGCGGAACGGTCCGACGATCTGGTCGGCCGGGTCGCCCTCGATTCGACACGAGGCGTGGAATGCGTGCTGTACGCCGTCCACGGCGATGCTGATGCCGCAGTCTCGGATCCCCAGGTGGGGGTACAGGGCGGTGCCGATCCCGAAGTACATATCGCCGGTCGTGGAGTAGCCGTTGAACCAGTAACGCTCGTAGACGTCCTTGTCGCTTGATGCCGGCATGGCGATCGGATCGGGCGTCTGGTGGATCGGGTAGTCGTCGAACCTGCTCAGCACGGGTGTGCTCCTGTTTCTCGGATCTAGACGCGGTTGTTACCAGGCCAGCTTCGGGCCGCCACGTTCGCCGGGCCAACGCGAGCCGCCGATGGTGTCGGCGTACGGCCAGAAGGCCACCGGGTCCAGGGGCCCGCCGTTGGTGATCGAGCGTTCCTTGTGTCGGGACGTCACCAGTCGGGCATCCACCAGGTCTTCCATGGGCAGGAGTTCGGTGTATGGATCCCACGGGCTATCCCGCAGCACCAGCTCGCCGTCGAGGGTCTCGACGTGGACCGGTTCGCTGACCTGGTGGACGTGCACCACATGCGGGGGGAAATCCCACTGGCCCTCGGCGCCTCCGATGGCCCGGGAGTACTTCGTCCACCACTCGTCGTGCACGACATCGGACCCGTCGGTGTCCGCTTCGCCGGTGACCGTGCCCCGGAACTCCAGGAACGTGTACCCCTGATGGGTACAGGTGGCCTCGATGCGGTCACCGAGGCGGAAGTAGCGGGTAGTGCACGGGAACTTGGGCTGGCCGTTGGTCTCAGAGCTGACGAAGATCGCCGCTTCCTGGTCGATGCCGATCCCGAACGAGTACTGGCCCTTGATTCCGTTCCACACGGCATCGACCTTGGTGGACACGCCGTACTCCGGTTCATTGCGGATGGGCACGCAGTAGATCCCGACGTACACGTTCGGGCTGTCGGTGGGTTCAATCCCGGGTGGTAGCAGTGGGGCGATCCGGTCAGGGTCGGTCCGGTAGACGATGTTTAGCTTCGGGTGGGCGGCGATCTCCGCCGGCCGTGCCGTGGGTTTGGTCAAGGTGGTGTCAGACATGGTGTCAGCCTGCCGGATCGTCGGCCCAGAGGCCCAATCGGTCCGGAGGCCGCCGGACCGATTCGATCCAGCGACGGGTGCTCAGTCGCGCTCGTGGCGGGCCTTCTTGGCCGCCAGGCGCTCGGCCACCTTCACGTCGTTTCGCTCCACGGCGGTCTTGGCCGTCAGCATCACTATCTGCACGATGGTGAAGATGATGGACAGGAGCACCAGCACCGGCCAGCCGATGATGAGGCCGATCACGAGGGCCAGAAGCCCGATGGCGGTGGAGACGATCACGGGTCGGACCCTAGGGGAGCGGACCCGTTGCCGTTGGACCCGCTTCTGGAGGACTCGTCGCTGGAGGACCTGTGGCTGGAGGACCTGTGGCTGGAGGACCCGTTACGGGTGATGAGCGGAATCAGAAGTCCCCGGCGGCGGCGCGCAGCGAGCGGAGGCTGTTGGTGACCGCGGTCAGATCCGGTGTCTCCATGCCGTCCAGACCGAACCCCACGTCGCCTAGCGCGGCGGCAGCCCTCTCGACTCGCGTGCGTCCCGCAGGAGTGATCTCGACCAGCGTGGTCCGCCGGTCGGTGGGGTGGGGAATCCTGGTCACCAGCCCTTCGGCCTCCAGCCGGTCGACGGTGTTGGTGACGCTGGTGGGATGCACCTGGAGCCGTTCGCCCATGCGACCCATGGGCATGGCGCCGGTCCGGGTGAACGACAGCAGGGCCAGCGCCTCGAAGCGGCTGAACATCAGGTCGAACGGCTCGAGGGTTGCGTCGATCCGCTTGAGAAGGATCTGGTGGGCCCGGGTGATCGACGTGGCGGCTGCCATGGCGTCCACGGCTCCCCAACCTCTGGCCTCCCAGTTGCGACGGGCCTCGGCGATCGGGTCGAAGGGGAGGGGGGCGTCCGGGGGAGGCATCCGTCCAGCGTAGTGGCATGGTTGGTTGGCAGATAGTCGGACGCCCAAGTATCCTCGCGACATGGTTGGTAAGAACACCGATAGGGCCAGAGGTGGTACCTCGGAAGCATCGTCACCGGATGACCGGTATCGCACCCTGTCGGGGATTCTTGTCGATCGGGTGTACGGCGACGGACCGTTGCCCGGCGAGTTTCCCTACACCCGGGGGGTGCACGCCGACATGTACCGGTCCCGCCTGTGGACCATGCGGATGTTCGCCGGCTTCGGCACGGCTACCGACACCAACGCCCGCTTCCGCGAACTACTGGCCGCCGGGGGCACCGGCCTGTCCACGGCGTTCGACATGCCCACGCTCATGGGCCGCGACTCGGACCACGACTGGGCACTTGGCGAGGTCGGCCGTGCCGGGGTGGCCGTCGACACCGTTGAGGACATGGTCGACCTGTACGCCGGCATCGACCTGGGAACCGTGTCCACGTCGATGACCATCAACGGGCCGGCGTCCATCCTGCTGGCCATGTACGTCGTCGTCGCCGAGGAGGGTGGTGTCATCCGGGGTGACCTGAGCGGCACGCTCCAGAACGACATCCTCAAGGAGTACCAGGCCCAGAAGGAGTACGTCTTTCCGCCACGGCCGTCGGTCCGACTAGTCACCGATGTCATGGCGTTCACCGCCGCCGAAATGCCCCGTTGGAACCCGGTGTCGATCTCCGGCTATCACATCCGTGAGGCCGGCTCGACGGCCGCCCAGGAGTTGGCCTTCACGTTGGCCAACGGGTTCGCCTACGTGGAGGCGGCGGTGGCCGCCGGCATGGACGTCGACGACTTCGCCCCGCGACTGAGCTTCTTCTTCAACAGTCACAACGACTTCTTCGAGGAGGTGGGCAAGTTCCGGGCGGCTCGGCGCCTCTGGGCCCGCTGGATGCGTGATCGTTACGGCGCCAATGACGAACGAAGCCTGAAGCTGCGGTTCCACACGCAGACCGCCGGCGTGTCGCTTACCGCCCATCAGCCTGAGGTGAACATCGCCCGGGTGGCCATCCAGGCTCTGGCCGGCGTCCTGGGCGGTACCCAGAGCCTCCACACCGATTCCTACGACGAGGCGTTGGCGCTTCCGAGTGAGGACGCGGTCCGCGTCGCCCTCCGTACCCAGCAGGTCATCGCCCATGAAACCGGGGTGGTCAACACGGCCGACCCGTTGGGTGGTTCGGCTTACGTGGAGTGGATGACCGACGAGATGGAACGCCGGGCCGAGGAGGTCTTCGCCCACCTCGAGGGTCTAGGGGACGGCTCGCTGCTCGAGGGCGTGTACGCCGGGATCGACAGCGGCTGGTTCGTCGGCGAGATCGCCGATGCCGCCTACCGCTACGAGCGCGAGGTGAACGCCGGCGAGCGGATCGTGGTGGGCGTCAATGCGTTCACCGAGGGCGATGATCCGGAGCGCCGCCGCCTGCTGCGCATTGGTCAGGACACAGAGGACCTCCAACGCAAACGCCTGGCCACCGTCAGACAGGACCGCGATGACGCAGCGGTAGCTGCGACGCTGGCCCGGGTGGCCACCGACGCCGCCCAGCCCACCGTCAACCTCATGCCTGCTCTGGTCGATGCCGTCCGGGCCCGGGCCACCGTTGGCGAGGTCGTCGACACGCTCGAGGCCGAGTTCGGGACCTACGTCGAACGGGCGGTGGTGTGATGAATGAGACGCCGCTGCGGGTTGTTCTGGCCAAGTTGGGGTTGGATGGCCACGACCGGGGCCTCAAGGTGGTGGCCCGGATGCTGCGTGATGGTGGCATGGAGGTCGTGTACCTCGGCCTGCGCCAGACCACCGACACCATCATCGACGCGGTCGAGCAGGAGGACGCCGACGTGGTCGGCATCTCGATGCTCAACGCCGGACACCTGACGCTTGGCCCCCGCATGGTCGAGGCGCTGGCCGACGCCGGGCTGGACGTGCCGGTGGTGATCGGTGGCATCGTCCCCGACGAGGACCGACCCGCCATGGCCGCCGCCGGCGTGGCCGGGGTGCTCGGTCCGGGGGCTTCGGCCGACGAGGTCGTGGCCTGCGTCCGGGCGGCCGCCGACACCCGGAGCTGATCGGCGGTGCCCGGGGAGACCAGGTCCATTGCTGAACTGGTGGCCGCCGCCCGGGGTAGCGAACGTCGGGCCACCGCCCGGCTCCTGACCCTTGTCGAGCGGGGCGGACCACCGGCCGACGAGGTGGCCGAACGGGCCTGGTCGGCGCTCGGTGGCAGGGCTTCTAGCGGAGCGACTGGCGACGGTGGGGACGGCAACGGGCATCGTGCCCACGTGATCGGTCTGACCGGGCCACCGGGTGCCGGCAAGTCCACCCTGGTCGCTGCCTGGACGACCCGACTGGTCGAACGGGGGTACCGGCCGGCCGTGCTGGCCGTCGATCCGTCGTCCCCACTCACCGGGGGCGCCATCCTCGGCGACCGGGTCCGCATGGCGGAGGCCACGGCTGCGGGCGTGTTCATCCGATCCATGGCCACCCGGGGTCATGCGGGAGGCCTGGCGCTCGCCGTGCCCGGCATGGTGCGGGTGCTGGACCTGGCCGGATTCGACCCGGTGATTGTCGAGACGGTGGGCGTCGGTCAGGTGGAGGTCGACGTGGCCTCCACGGCCGACACCGTGCTGGTGGTGGTGACCCCGGGTATGGGTGATGCGGTGCAGGCCAATAAGGCCGGTCTGCTCGAGGTGGCCGACGTGTTCGCAGTGAACAAGTCCGACCGGCCCGATGCCGCGGATGCACGGCGTGACCTCGAGCTCATGCTCGACCTCTCGGACCTGACTGGCCATGGGCGCGCCGGCACGGGTACGGACACCCGTCCGTCGATCATCTCGACGGTGGCCACCACCGGGGTCGGCGTGGACGATCTCGCCGATGCCACCGATGCCCACCTGACAGCCCAGGTCGCTGCCGGTGCCCTGGCGGGCCGCCGCGAGGATCGGTGGCGGGCCGAGGTCCGATCGCACCTCGACCGGCTGTTGTTGGACGCGTCCCGCAGTGCCATCGCTGGGTCCCTTCCCGTTAGCGGTGCTCCGGGCGCCGTGGCCCGCTCCCTTTCCGAGGGGGTGGCCGACCGTCTGCTCGGCCACCGGATCCCGGGTGACAGGACGGCGGGTGAACCGGCCGGGCACGAGGGCGGCGCCGCGGAGGGGGATCGTTAGGCTTCCAATCTGTGGTGGCCAACCCCCTCTCTCTTCCGGCGCGACTCTGGCGGGAACACGGAACAACGCTCATCCGGTTCTCCCGGGTGTCGCTCGTCAACGTGTTCATCGGCCAGTCCCTGCTGTTCCTATTTCACAGCGTCATCGGCTGGCCCGGCGCCTTCGCCAACATGGCGGCGGTGGCCATCAGCAGTTGGCCCGCCTACTGGCTGAGCCGCCACTACGTCTGGGAACAGGAGCAGGGTGGACACACGGTGGGTGAGATCGCCCCGTTCTGGATGCTCTCGTTCGCCGGGTTGTTCCTGTCCACCGCAGCGGTCGGTGTGGTCGATTCCATCTTCGGCGGTGCCCTGTCGGTTCAGCTGGCCAACGCCGGCGCCTTCGCCGCCCTGTGGATCGTGCGGTACCTGGTCTTCCATCACGTGATCTGGGGCGACAAGGATGAAGCACCGGCGGGAGAGGTCGCCGCCGGAGACTCCGACGGAACCTGAATCGGTGGATTCCGTATCTGGAGCCCTCTCCACCGGAGGCATCTCCTCGACAGGCGACGCCCGGTCGGTCCGTTCCGCCGAGGTGCTGGCCCATGCGGTCGCCGCCCGTGGCTTCATGCCGGCCGACGAGGGGCGCGCCCTGTTCGACCACGCCAGCAGCGTTGGACAGCAGGGCATCGACGGTCCGTGGTTGGAGATCGGCAGCTACTGCGGCAAGTCCGCCTGCTACCTCGGTGCCGCGGCCGAATCCGCCGGTCGCCAACTGTTCGCTCTGGACCACCATCGGGGCTCAGAGGAGAACCAGGCCGGCTGGGAACACCATGAACCCGACCTCGTCGATCCGGCCATCGGTCGGATGGACACCCTGCCGGTCTTCCGGCGCACCATCCACGATGCCGGGCTGGAGGGCACCGTGGTGGCCCTCGTCGGGGACTCGCCGTCGGTGGCCGCCGTTTGGCAGACCTCGCTCGCCCTGTTGTTCATCGACGGGGGGCACGGCACCGAGCCGGCCCATCTGGATTACGAGGGTTGGGTGCCGCACCTGGCTGTAGGCGGTCTCCTGCTGATCCACGACGTCTTCGCGGATCCGGCCGATGGCGGTTGCCCGCCGTTCGAGATCTGGAGCCGAGCCGTCGGATCTGGGGCGTTCACCGAGGTCGACGCGGTTGGGTCGCTCCGGGTCCTCCGGCGCACCGGCTCCGGCATCTGACGTCGCTTCCCGGTTCAGGCAACACTCCCGCTAGCGGGTACGGGGATGCTGCCGCCCACCGGAGGCGGGCCGGCAACGGGAACTCAGTCGTTCTCGGTGACCCGTGTTCTCAGAGGTAGTTCGTCGACGGCGATCACGTCGGGCAGGGCGCGGTGGTCTACGAAGACGCCCGAAGCCGGGCTGCATCCGCCCAGAGCGTCAGCGGCCAACACGACCGCAGCTGACGTGTACGTCGAGCATTCCTCGGTCGGGAAGGTCACTAGATCCGGGTAGACGATTCCGGTCAGGTACCGGCCGTCGGCCTGGCGCATGGGAAGCGTGGCCCGGAACAGGTCGGTCGCCGTGGCCCGATCACCGGCCAACAGGTAGGCCATCGCGCACTCGCTGGTCTCGGCCGCTGTCGCCCAGTGTTTGTCCGATACGCAGCGGACGCCGAGTGATCCGCCGCCGGCAACGCTATTGACGGCACCGTTGGCGGGGTTCGCGATCACGAACTCGTCCCGTCGGGCATCCAGATGGGTCAGAGCGTCGTCGCCGCTGATCGCCCCGCTCAGTACCGGGTAGTACCAGTCCATGGCCCACCGGTTCTTGGGGGTGAACGCACCGTCGGGCCGGGTTCGTACCACGTGGGCCAGATGGCCGAGGGACAGTTCCCAGTCGGGACGTTCGTGACCGGTCTCTTCGGCCACCGCCACCGCGCACCGGAGGCTGTGGCAGATGCTGGACGATCCGGTGAGCAGGGCGAAGGACCACGGCGTGCCGTCGGGGTGGCGGGCCCACAGGATCTCGCCACGTGGCGTTTGCAGGTCGAGCACGAAGTCGATGGCCCGCTCCACGACCCCCCACATGGACTCGAGAAAGCCGCGGTCACTGGTCAACAGCCAGTGGTGCCATACCCCGGTGGCCACGTAGGCGATTACGTTGGCGTCGAACTTCGGGTCCTCCACGCCGCCGGCCACGTAGTACTGGTGCCAGGCGCCGTTCTCGTGCTGGGTCGTGACCAACCACTGGTAGGCGGCCTCGGCCTGATCAAGGTGGCCGGTCACCGCGAGGGCCATGGCGGCCTCGGTGTGGTTCCAGGGGTCGGCATGCCCACCGGGGATCCACGGGATCATCCCGTCGGGTAGCTGCCACTCGGCAATGGTGCCGGCTGTGACTACCAACTGTTCGGCGTCCAGGACACCTGGGACCTCAGGCAGCGACATGCTCGCCCTCCCTGGTACTGGTTCCGTCCGGTGCGTACCGATGGGGGATCGGGGGGGCGCCTGCGACGGGCCGGCGGGCGTAGACCACGAGGCTTTTGCCCAGTACCGGAGCCAAGAGGCGTTCAGCGAGCCTCGTGGTGCGGGGCGCCTTCACGATGTCCCACGTCAGGAGCCGGTGGTAGAGCGACACGAGACGGCTTTCGGCAACGGGCCGGTTGGGCCCCACCGCGCACCGCAGCCACCAGTAGGGGCTGTGTAGAGCATGGACCCGGTGTTCGTCGATCGGCTCGAGGCCCGCGTCGGCCATCCGGGCCCGCAACTGGCCGTTGCCGTAGATCCGTACGTGGCCACCGGGCTGATTGGGGGCGTGGTAGTCGTCCGAGATCGCCCAGCAGATCCGTTCAGGCAGACGGGCCGGAATGGTCACGGCCAGCACGCCTCCCGGCCGGAGCACGCGCGTCAGCTCGGCTAGGGCGCCGGCATCGTCGTCGATGTGTTCCATGACTTCCGAGGCGATGATCCGATCGAAGGAGTCGTCGGCGAAGGGAAGCATCGTGGCGTCGCCGTTGGCCGTCTCCAGCACGACGTCGTTGGTCAGTTCGCCGTCGGCCCGCATCACGTCGCCGATGGAGCGGACCTGGCGTAGCTCGTCGAGGCCGAGGTCACACGCCACCACGTGGGCGCCGCGTCGTAGGGCCTCGTAGGCATGGCGGCCAAACCCACAGCCCAAGTCCAGCACGGTCTCCCCGGCGGTGAGGCCCAGACGTTCGTAGTCAGCGGTCAGCACGGGTCAGGTTCCGGAAAGCGGGTGGTCAGACGCCGGTTGGTCAGGCGCTGGGCTGGCCGGTACTAGCCGGCTGGGTCTCTGCCAGAAGGGCGCGGTACTGCTCGACGGTGCGGAGTGCAGTGTGTCGCCAGCTCCACTGGTCGATGACACGCTGGCGGCCCGCAGCGCCTACCCGCTGGCGGGCTTCGGGGTCGTCCAACGCGGTACGGATCATGGTGGCCAGGGCATCGCTGTCCCCGGGCGGCACCTGAAAGCAGGTCTCGCCGTGAGTGCCGGTGACCTCGGGCAGGGCCCCGCCGGTGGTCGTCACCAGCGGCACGCCACACGACATGGCCTCGATGGCCGGCAGTGAGAACCCTTCGTAGAGCGAGGGCACGCAGGCCAGCTCGGCCTCGCTGTACAGCTCGACGATTCGCTCGTCGGGCACGTCGTGCACCCAGGTCACGCAGTCGGTGAGGCCCAACTCGGCGAAGACATTTGACGACGCACTGTCGTCCTTGGGTTTCCCGATGATCGTCAGTTCGACGTGGCGCTCGGTTCGCAGCTTGGCAATGGCCTCCAGCAGGTACTTTTGGCCCTTCATGGCGACATCGGCGCTGGCCGTGGTCACGATGCGACCCGGCACGCGCTCCACACCGGGCACCGGGAGAAACAGGTCGGGGTCCACGCCGACGGGCACCACGTTGATGCGGTCCGGGTTGACCCGATGGTCGGCCTCGATGTCGTTCGCCGATGACTGCGAGACCGTCATGACCCGGGTCATCCGCTTGGCCACCTGGGTCTGCATCTTGGTGAAGGCGTACCAGCGACGCTTGCCGAGTTCTTCCCAGCGAGTCCGAGCGTGCTCGATTTCGAGCCGTCGGTCCACGGTGATCGGATGGTGGATGGTCGACAGCACGGGCAGCTTCTCGCGCTGCTGCATGAGCAGGAGACCCCATCCCAGGCACTGGTTGTCGTGCACCAGGTCGAACTCGCCCCGTCGGCCCTTGAGGTGCTCCCAGGCCCGCAGGGAAAAGGCCATGGGCTCGGAGAAGTTGCCGGTGTTGAACGACATCGCCTCGGCGACGTCCCACTTCGACTTCATCTCCCAGATACGCGCCTTTCGCATCGGGAAGTGGTCGTTGAACAACTCGAGGCTGGGAAGGGTGATGAGGTCGACCCGCTCGTCGAGCACGGGGTACGGGGGCCCGGCGAGGACCTCGACGTGATGGCCGAGGTCGACGAGCGCCTTGGTGAGATGGCGGGTGTAGACGCCCTGGCCACCGCAGTGGGGCTTGCCGCGGTACGCCAGATAGGCGATGCGAAGCGGATCGTCGGTCCGCGTGGACGCGGTGGGGTATTCAGGCATCCGACAAGTCTGGCGGCGGTGTCCGGCGAACCCTCCACCGGGCGACGTGCCTCCGGCCACCCCGGCGCCGGTCGAACCACCGCGGGTGGCTCCGGAAACGGTCCGCCGACCTAGGTTCGGGCCATGCGGGCGTTGGTACAGCGGGTCTCGAGAGCGTCGGTTACCGTCGTTGACGGCCAACCCGATGCCGGGGTTGATGCCGGGCCCGGCGGCGAGTTGGTGGGGTCCATCGGGCCCGGCTTGTGTGTCTTTGTGGGCGTGACCCATGACGACAGCCCGACCGAGGCGGATCGACTGGCCGACAAGGTGGCTGGGCTGCGCATCATGGACGATGCCGACGGGGTGATGAACCGGTCGGTGGCTGACGTGGGCGGGGCCGTCCTGGTGGTCAGCCAGTTCACCCTCTACGGGGACGCATCGAATGGTCGCCGGCCCACGTGGATCGCCGCGGCGAGGCCCGAGCATGCCGAACCGTTGATCGATCGGATGGTCACCGGCCTGAGGGAGCGGGGGCTCGAGGTGGCAACCGGGCGCTTCCGGGCCGACATGGTCGTGGATCTGGTCAACGAAGGGCCGGCCACCCTGATGCTGGAGGTCTGAGGTGGCCGCCGGGCCGGGAGTGGATGGCACCCGCTTCGGTTCGGCTGCCGACGACTATGCCGTCCACAGGGCCGACTTCCCGTCTGTCGGGATAGACCGGATGGTCGCTCTGGGCGTCGGGACGCCCGGGCAGAGGCTCCTGGACCTTGGCTGCGGTACCGGCACCATGGCTCGACAATTTGCGGCCCGCGGTTGCACGGTCACCGGCATCGACGTGGACGCCCGGATGCTTGCGGCAGGCGGCGCCCTCGCCGAATCGGCGGGCCTGGACGTGTCCTGGCGGGAGTGCCCCGCGGAGGACACGGGCCTGGAGTCGACGTCGTTCGACGTCGTCACGGCCGCCCAGTGCTGGCACTGGTTCAATGGCGACGCTGCCGCCGCCGAGGTGAGGCGGCTACTGGTGCCCGGCGGTCGCGTGGCCGTGTGCGGCTTCGACTGGCTGCCGTTGCCAGGTACGGTCTCGGGGGTCACCGAGCTGCTCATCCAGGCGCACAACCCATCTTGGAACCTGGGAGGCATCAGAGACCCGGGGCCGTGGGCCCGACGCCAACTAGGCGGTGCTGGCCTCGTGGAACTCGAGACCTTCACCTTCGACGTGGACGTCCCGTATGCAGTGAGTTCCTGGCGGCGCAGGATAGGAGCGAGCGCGGGAATCCTGGACCTCAGTGCCGAAGCGGCAGCTGCCTTCGACGTCGAACTCGCAGAGGTACTGGCCGACCGTTTCCCAGGTGACGACCTGCTAGCCCCTCACCGGGTCTGGGCGTCAGTGGCGGTGAGCCCGGTCTGAGTTCGGCCGACCGGCCTGCCGGTTCAGGTGTGGCGTCGAGATGCCGTCCAGGCAGCTGCCATTGCCAGCAGCGACAGCATGGCCATGGGCCATGCGCCCATCCGGCTGGCCCAGGTGAGCCCCTGTCGACGCTCCACCCGGTGGTGGAGGACCGCCTGCTCGCCCACGCCGGTGCGTTGCAGCACCCGACCCTGGGGGTCGATCACGGCGCTGAAGCCGGTAGGGGCGGCCTGGAGCACCCACCGTCCGGTCTCCAGCGCCCGTAGACGGCTCGAGGCCACCTGTTGAGTCTGAACGTGGGTCAGCCAGTAACTGGCTCCGTTGGTCGGGTTGAGGATGACCTCACCGCCGTGGCGGATCGCGTCGCGTGACCGGTGGTCGAAGAACACCTCCCATGAGATGGTCACCCCCATGGTCCCTATCGAGGTCTCCAGCACCGCTGGGCCCGTCCCGGGTCTGAGATCCCTCGACGGAAGCATGTCGGCGGCCAGCAACTCGACCAGCCCCCGCATGGGCACGAACTCACCGAACGGCACCGTCCGAACCTTGTCGTACCAGTCGGCCACCGTGCCGTCGGGCTCGATCGCCGTCTGGTAGTTGAGGTTGGCCGTCGGATCGTCGGCGTCCCGGTGGAACCAGCCGGGCACCAGCACGGCATCTAGACGGGCCGCCTCGGCGGTGAGGGCCGCCGTGGCGTCGTCCGCGTAGAGGCGGTCCTCATGACGCCATCCGGAGGCGGGCAGCGGCACCGGGTTGATCACGTTCTCGGGCCAGAGCACCAGGTCGACTGGTGTCACCACCTGCTGGTTGGCCTCCAACTGGTTGGCGAACACACGGGCGGCACCGGTCGGGGTGGCCCGGGTGCGCTGAGGTCCACCGCCCTGCACGACGGCTACGTCAAGGGTGCCCACCGGTCGGCCGGTCGGAGCCACGGCGGACAGGACGGCTGCTACGGCCAGCACGGCGACGACCACGGCCCCGGTGGCTGCCGAGGCACCGTCGGCCCGACGCCCGTCGAACAGCGCCGACAGGCCCATGCCGACGGCCACGGTGAGCGCCACCAGCAGCAGCGGGCCGGCGATTCGGACTATCGGCGCCAGCGGACCACCGGCCTGTCCGAGCGCGATGCTGGCCAACGGGGCACCGCCGAACGGCACGCTCCACCGGCCGAGTTCGGCGAGGGTGACGGTGCCTACAAGGCCGAGGCGTCGCCATCGCCCGGGTGGGACGGCGGCGGCGGCCAGGCCTAGCCATCCGGCGTGCAGCAGGCCGGCGGCCAGCCAGCCGACCGGGGTCAGGTCCAGCATCCAGACCGTTGACGGGAAGGCCCAGGCCGCTCCGACCAGCAGGCCCCGACGGAACCTCGATGAGAGCGGCCGGTCGGCCACTAGACGATCCAGAAGGGCCAGTCCGATGAAGGCGGCCGGCCACCAGCCCCACGGGGGGACCGCCGCGGCGATCAGCAGCCCAGCGGCCAGCCCCCGGGGCACCCAGGCTCCACGATCAACCGTCAATGAGCAGTCACGTCAGTGGGCCACGACGGCCAGGCGCTGGATGCCCCCGAAGGTGCCCGCACCACGGATCTTGAGGTCGTCGACCGACTCAACGCGGATCCACGACGGTAGGTCGGCTACCTCGCAGCTTGCCAGGATCTCGCCCGGTGATGCCACCGCGCAGAGTTTGGCTGCCAGATTCACCGGCTTACCGATGTAGTCGTCGCCTTCGAACAACAGGGCCTCGCCGGTGGCCAGCCCGACCCGCAGGTTGATCTTGCGGGCGGTGGCGAAGTGGTCGATCAGGTGTCCAGCCCAGGCAATGGTCGGCGTGGGTTCGGTGCCGACCAGCATCACGCCGTCGCCCAACCACTTGGCCACCCGTACGCCCCGCCATGCAGCCACTCGACGGGACATCGCGCGGAACTCCTCGAGGAGCTCGACCGATTCGTGGGGCCCCTTCTCCTCGGTCAGGCGGGTAAAGCCGCTGAGGTCGGCGAAGCAGAACGTCCGCTCGACTGACAGGTGCACGGAGGTCTCGTCATTGAGGAGGCCGAGTTCGTCCGGGTGTTCGGTACCGCTGCCAGGGCGGGAGTCGGCAGCGTCGCGTGCGGGGGTGGTTGCCGGGGACATCCCTCCATCGAACCACGCCGGAGGCCCCGGACCACGTCGGTTTGGAGGAAATCCCGGTCCGGGAACACAGTCGCCGTCCGCGAGCCTGCCCAGAGGCTCGGATCTCATCTGGTTGCTGCGGCGACCGCTGCCTCGGCGGCTTCGGTGCCCGACCGGATGCACGCCGGAATGCCCACCCCGTTGCGGACGGTTCCGGCCACCAATAGGCCGGGCGTCGCGTCGGCCAGCAGGCCGTCGAGGGCGGTGATCCGGTCGATGTGACCCACCGGGTATTGCACAAGCGAGTCGGGGAAACGTTCGAGGCGGACGGCGGTGGGTGGTGCCTCGACGCCCAGGGTGGTGGCCAGGTCGGCCAGCAGCGCGGCGACTAGTTCGTCATCGGTCAGCCCGGCGGGACGCTTGTCGTCGATCCGACCGCACGACACCCGCAGCACGGTGCGTTCCGGGTGGTCGAGATGGGCCCACTTGGACCCGGCGAACGAGCAGGCGGTCATGAGTGGGCTCGATTCCTGGTTGGTGGCCCGACCAACGAGGAAGCCGCTCTGGTCGGCGGGAACCTCGAGGTCGGCCCGGTCGAAGGCGACGGTGGCCAACGCCACCGAGGCGTGGCGCCAGCCGGTCAGGACCTCACCGGCGTCGTCGCTATGGGGAGCCACAAGCGTGGCGGCCACATGGGCCGGGACGGCGAGGACCACAGAGTCGGCGCGATACGTCCCGGACGCAGTGGTGGCCACCCAGCCCGCGACCTGTCGATCAGAAGTGTCACCGTCAGGTGCACGGTCCAGCCGGGTGACTGGAGATCCGGTGCGGAGGCGATCCCCGAGGACGGCCACCAGGGCCTCGACGATTCGTTCCATCCCGGCCGCCGGTGAGTTGAAGACCGGAGCGGCAGGATCGGCCACGGCCGCGGTCCGGCGTAGACCGGCCAGCAGACCCTCGGTGGATCGGGCAGGAGCCAGCAGTTGGGGCGCCATGACGGCGCAACTCAGGTCGTCGGCCCGTCCGGCGTTGATTCCGCCGAGCAGCGGATCCACGAGACGTTCGAACACCCGGTCACCGACACACGCCCGGATGACCGCCCCGACGCTGAGATCGCCGCTCGTTCCAAGAGCTCTGTCAAGGGTCCCACCGATAGGAACGTCGGGCACGCCGTCGCCGGCCAGCCGTTCTAGGTCGGCTGGTGCCAGCAGCCCGGGGGCGACCGTTTCGGGGTCGAGTGGCACGCCCAGAACGTTGGGTGACGGGATGGGCCACAGGGCGTCGTCCAACCACAACGAGGCCTTTCGAGCCGACGGAGAGACCAGCTCGGTATCGATGCCGAGTTCCACGCACAGGTCCAGGGCCCACGGCACCCGAACCAGGAACGCATCGGCGCCGGCATCGATCGGCAGCCCGTCCAGCATCGGGTCGTCCAGAGGCCCGGTACGCAGGTAACCCCCGGGTCGGTTCGATGCCTCGAGCACCGTGACGTCGATCTCAGGATGGTCGACGGCCAGTCGGTACCCGGCGGTCAGACCGGTGATGCCGCCACCCACCACCAATACCTGACGTGCAGGTACCCGTTGCCCAGGTACCCGGCTGATCATTGGTCAGGCCCCGAGGGGAAAGGCGTGGACCTGAGCGACGATCCGTTCCAGGACGGCAGGGTCGATCTCGGGAAGCACTCCGTGGCCGAGGTTGAACACGTGCCCGGGGTGACCACCGTTGCGGGCCAGGACGTCGGCCACCTCGGCTTCGATCACCTCGAGCGGACCGAGACAGACCGCGGGGTCAAGGTTGCCCTGGAGGATGGCGTCCGGGCCGAGTCGACGACGGGCCTCGTCCAGCGGCACCCGCCAGTCCACACCGACCACGTCGGAGCCGGCGTCGGCCATCAGGGGAAGGATCTCACCGGTTCCCACGCCGAAGTGGATGCGGGGCACACCGGTGTCGAGCACCCCTTCGAACACCCTCCGGCTGTATGGCAGGACACAACGTTCGTAGACCGACGGGCTGAGCGCTCCGGCCCAACTGTCAAACAGTTGGATGGCTGACACCCCGGCGTCGATCTGGGACCGCAGCGACGTAATGGCCATGTCGGCCAGACGTTCCATGAGGTCGTGCCATAGGCCCGGATCACCGAGCATCAGGGCCTTGGTCTTCCCATAGGTACGGGACGGTGCGCCCTCGATCAGATAGGAGGCCACGGTGAACGGCGCCCCGGCGAAGCCGATCAGCGGCACGTCGGCCTCGGTGACCACCCGTCGGACCGTTTCAAGCACGTACGGGGTGTCGATCTCGGGTTCCAGCGGGCGGAGACGTTGGAGGTCGGAGGCCCGCTCGAAGGGCTGGTCTACTACTGGCCCGAGGCCGGGCTTCACGTCGACACCGAAGCCGACCGCGTGGGCCGGGACGACGATGTCGGAGTAGAGGATGGCCGCGTCAACGCCGTAGCGCCGGACCGGCTGCATGGTGATCTCGGCGGACAGTTCCGGATCGGCAATGGCGTCGAGAATGCTGCCCGTCCCCCTAACGGCCCGATACTCGGGGAGCGACCGGCCGGCTTGGCGCATGAACCAGACGGGAGTGTGGTCGTGTGGTTCGGCCCGACAGGCGGCCAAGAAGGGGCTGGTTCTGAGGGAGGAATCGGCCACGGATCGACGCTACCGGGGAGGTTCGGTGGCACTGGCCAGGAGTCGGCGTGCCCGGGCGGCCTCAGGCAGGGCGAGGCGGGCCAGGGCGGAGACCCGGGCTGCCTCACAGATAGAGGACAGGACATGCTCATTCCGGTCCGGAGATCCGTCGGCCAGCACTTTGCGGGCGGCCAGGTCGCTGGCCGTGGGGTCCAGGACCAGAACAGCGGCGCCCCGGCGACGGATGGCCTGGACTTCGCGCCATAGGGTCCGGGCGTGCCAGGCGCGGGCCACGGTGCCCCGGTAGCCGGTGGGCCCGGCCGTCCCCCCGACCGTCCTGACCGATGAGATCACCACGACGTCGAGGCCGAGCGCGGCCACCAGGTCGGCATTGGTGGTCGAGTGCACACCGCCGTCGACCAGACGACGGCCGTCAACCTCAACTGGTTGAAACCAACCGGGAATGGCCGCAGATGCCTGCACCGCCGGCCCGATCGCCACGTCCACATCGTCACGTCCCAGTACGACCCGCTTACCCGTCCGGAGATCCACCGTGCAGATCCAGGTTGGCTGGTCGGGCCACGGATCAGGATGGATCTCGGTATTGCGGGCGCTGAGCGACGAACCATCGCGGGTGCCCGTCGGGAGTAGCCCGGCGAGGGCGACCACAGGGCGGGGTCGAGCGGTGGAGCACAGGTCCCGCAGGACCAGTAACGGATTGGCCGGCCGCCAGGACCGTGGGCCTCCGGACCTGGCGCCGGCCCGTTCTTCAGCGGCCGGTTCCCCGGTTGCCTGTCTATCGAGGGCGAGGGGCGTGGTAACCCGGTCGACGATGGCCCGGCCCTCGTCGGACAGCGGCGCCCCGGCGTAGTGAGCGTGGAGGTCGGCGGCTGACACGCCGGCCCGGAGACTGACCGCGGTGGTGGCACCGGCCGACGTACCCACCACGACATCCGCGGTTCGTGGATCCCAACCGGTCGCCTCGACCAGTGCAGCGAGCGCGCCAGCGTGTTGGGCCGCGCCGTGGAGACCACCGGAGCCGAGGACCAGGCCGACGGCTGTCATGTGTACACCAGATTCACGGCGCCCATCGTCGCACGTGGACCGGGCTTTTCCGCCATCTGTGAGCGTTCCGGTGTGTTGAGGTCGCCCCACGGACCACCGATAGGATCGATCTTCGGCCGAATTCGCCGAATCGGCCAGTTTTGATGAACGCACCAATCATTTTCGAGGAACGTACGGCGCCCCGGCGGGGCCGAGCATTATGAGCGACAACGTCCACGAGCACCCGGAACTGGAGGCCGAGCAGGCCCACATCGACCACGCCCATGCGTGCCTCGATGCAGCCCGTGAACGAGCCCTCGAGCTGACCCGCATGGTTGAGGTCGGTAAGGGCGGGACCAATCAGGCCCGCTTCGAACGCGAGGCCATCATCGAGTCGGTGGTGGCCCGTCTCGAGCACCTTGACCTGGGCGATGCCTCGTTGGTCTTCGGCCGTATAGACCAGGAGGCCGAGGCTGGGGGAGGCGTGTTCCACATCGGTCGGGTCGGCGTCTGGGACGAGGAACAGGACCCGGTGGTGGTGGACTGGCGGGCCCCGGTGGCTGAGGCGTTCTACCGGGCCACCGGTCTGGCGCCCATGGGCCTCCAGCGCCGTCGCTACATCGTGAGCCGCGGTCGCACCGTGCTGGGTCTCGAGGACGAGTTGTTCGGTGACCTTGAACGGTTCCGGGAGGGTGACGGCGATGGCACTCGCCTCAAGGGCGAGGGTGCGCTAATCGCCGCGTTGGAGACGAGCCGGACCGGTCGCCTCGGCGACATCATCGGCACCATCCAGTCTGAGCAGGACGACATCATCCGTGCACCCCTGCCCGGGGTGCACGCCGTGCAGGGCGGCCCGGGGACAGGCAAGACCGTGGTGGCCCTCCACCGTGCGGCCTACCTGCTCTACACCCACCGCTTTCCGTTGGAGGGCCAGGGCATGCTGGTCGTCGGGCCCAACCGACTGTTCCTCGCCTACATCGAGCAGGTCCTCCCGTCGCTCGGCGAGGCCGGGGTCACGCTGGCCACCGTTGGCGACGTCGTCGGCGGCGTCCGGATCGACGACCGTCGTGAGGTGGCCAAGAAGGGCCGCCTCAAGGGTGACCTCCGCATGGTCAGGTTCGTCTCACGAGCCGTGAGGACCCGTCAGCGTCCGCTCCGCGCCGATCTGCGGCTTGGGTACGGCCTGCAGTGGCTGAGCCTGTCGGTCGAGGAGTCGAGCCATATCGTGTCCGAGGCGAGGCGTCGTTACCGGACCCATAACGCTGCCCGGAAGTTCGTGGAGGCTGAGTTCTACAAGGCGCTGGTTGCATCGGGTCGGGGTGATCTCGACCCCGAAGCGGTGCGCGAACGGATCCGGGGCGAGATGAGCGTGCGTGAGGCGTTGGAGTGGATGTGGCCGGTCCTCACACCGGCGCAACTGCTGAACGATCTGTTCGGGTCACGGGCGTTGATCCGTGCTGCCGACCGGAGCCTCACTGCCGATCAGGTCGACGCACTCTTCCGGCCTCGGGAGGAGGTGGTTGACGACGTGTACTGGACGGCGTCAGATGCGCCTCTGCTGGACGAGGCACGCGCTGTGCTGGGGGCCCGACCAGGTTGCAAGGCCCGTGATGCGGTCCGTACCTACGGGCACATCGTGGTTGACGAGGTCCAGGACCTCTCGCCGATGGACCTGCGGATGCTGGACCGCCGGTCGTTGAACGGGTCCATGACAGTGGTGGGCGACATCGCCCAGGCCACGGGTTCGTGGGCCCACAGTGACTGGGAGGGGATCCTCACCCACCTTCCTGACCGGAAGCCGACAGTCCGCCACGAGCTCACCGTGGGCTACCGGATCCCAGGGCCGATCATGGATCTGGCGGCCCGGGTGCTGGCCGTGGCCGCACCGGACCTCGCTCCACCCCGCTCGGTTCGCGGTGACGGCGAGGCACCCCGCTTCATCGGGTTGACCGGCGAGCAGGCCGAGAAGCTTGATGGCCTGGTCGAAGTGGTGCGTGCCGAGTTGGAGTCGGTGGGTGCCGGCAACCTCGCCGTGATCGCTGCCGATTCTCAGGCCAATGACGTCGAGCAGGCTTTGGAGCGGGCCGGCGTGGCCTTCGGTCGTCCGACCCGTCGAGGCCTTGACGCCCGGGTGACCGTGGTGCCCGTCGGGCTGGTCAAGGGCCTGGAGGTGGACGGGGCGGTCGTGGTCGAACCGGCCCGCATCCTGCGGGAGCAGTCCCAGGGCGTGCGGGCGTTGTACGTGGCGCTCACCCGGGCCACCAAGCGAGTGGCCGTGGTTCACACCGAGCCGCTCCCTGCCGCCCTGTCTGACTGATTGGGGCCGGCTGGCCGGGGCCGGGCGCGTCCACCGTTGTCACAACCCTTCTCCATACGGTTTCACAAGAGCCGGTCACCGGCTTCCTCATGACGGCGTTCGAATCTGGGGTCTGGCACAGGCCGCTATGGCCATCACCAGGCCGGGGTAGTGCCTATGCGTGGGAGATGGCGTCAAGCACGTTGAGTCTGGCGGCCCGGCGCGCCGGGAGGATGGCTGCCAACATGCCGAAGATTCCCGACACCACCAGGTAGCCCAGCAGGCTTTGGTAAGGGATCGACACGATGTCGACAAACTCCTCAGGGATCGCCGCTATGGCGGCTAGGCCGAACAGCACGCCCATAGCCACGCCGAGGAGGCCACCGAAGAGGGCGATGATGACCGCTTCCCAGCGGACCATGCGCCGGAGTTGGCGCCGGGTCATGCCGACCGCTCGAAGCAGGCCCAGTTCCCGGGTCCGTTCGTATACCGACAGGGCCAGGGTGTTGGTGATCCCTAGAACGGCAATGAGCAGTGAAAGGCCGAGGAATACCTGGATGATGGATAGCAACTGGTCCAGTTGATCTTCTTGGGATTTGCGGAATTCGGATTGGTCCTCAACGGCGACCTGAGGGTAGGAGTCGGTGTACGCCTCGACAGCAGCTCGGGAGGAAATGTCGTCAGCGCCGTCAGGGAACAGAACCGAGATCCAAGAGACAGGGGCGGTCGGGAGATAGGTGTCGAAGACCGATACATCGACCACCCAGTTCCCAAGAAGGGCTGAGTCCTCGAAGATCGCCGCCACGGTCAACTCGCTCGTTCGACCACCTGGGAATTCGATGGGGACTGGATCGCCGACTGCAAGTCCCAGGTCACCTGCCGGCTCGACGTGGACCAGCACTCCGTTGTTCCCGGCGCCGGACTCGGAGCCGTCGATCACCTGGATGTTCATATGTTCGGTCAAGATGTCCAACTCGGCGGCCACCAGGTCCTTGAAGTCACCTCCGATCTTCACGCCGCTCATGGTCCAACGCATCGTCATGGCTGACTCGATGAGGTCGGGTTGTTCGGCTGCGAGGTTCTGGAGGTCGGACCCCAACTCGGCTGAGAAGCCCGCCTGCGGGTTGAACGTTCCTGGATAGACGAAGAGATCGGCTTCGACGCTCTGGTCGAGGGTGCTTAGAAACGTCGCCTTGATGGAGTCGCTCACCACTGCGGCGAGGCTCACCAGGGCGAGTCCGATCGTCAGGGCTGCGGCGGTCGCGGCGGTGCGGCGTGGGGCTCTACGGGCGTTGTCGGTCGCCAGTCGTCCAGGTATCCGGTACACCTTGCGGATGGGCCACCCAAGCACCGTGGCAACCGGACGGGTCACTGCTGGACTGAGTAGGTAGACGCCCATAAATGCTGCAAGGGCCCCTCCGCCGATTGCAGTCAGAACGGCGCGGGTGGACATTTCGATAGTCATTCCCGCTGCGAGGGCCCCAATGCCGGCCAGGGCGACAGCGCTACCCGCGATGAGGCGTCGTCTCAGGCCGGTAGGAGTAAGTCGAACGTCATCTCGGAGGGCAGCAACCGGTGGAATCTTTCGAACTCGGCGCGAGGGTCCGATCGCAGAGAGGAGGGTGGCGCCCACCCCGACCGTCGCGGCAGCCACAATGGTCCGAGGCCGGACCGGAATCGAACCAGGCAACTCGCCGAAGCCGATGTTCACGAGGACCCAGACGAGCAACGTCGATAGCAGGTAGCCGGCGACGAGACCCAGGGCTGTGGCGACCACGCCAATCACTACTGCTTCCAACCTGACTGACCTGCTGATCTGGCGACCGGTGGCCCCCAGCGCCCGTAGTAGAGCCAGTTCGCGAACCCGTTGCCCGATCACGATCGAGAACGTGTTGTTGATGATGAACGCGCTGACCACCACGGCGATGATGGCGAAAGCCAGCAACACCGAAGAGATGATGTCTATGAATTGGTCGAAGTCACTTTGGTCTTCGGCGATCTTGGTGGCAGCTGTGACCACCTCCAACTCGGTTTGACCGAAAGCCGACAGTTGGATCTGCTGATCTTCCGGGAGGCCCGCTAGGACGGCCCTGAACTCGTCTGTCGCCAGGTCAAGGCGTTTCTGGATCTGACCCATTGTCGCGGCCTCGTCCGCTCCGTCTTCGAGGTAGATCGAGATCTCGTCGTAGAGCCCGACCTTGTTGGCAATCTCCTGGGTGGTTTCCTCGTCGAAAAGGCTGAGGTTGGCGCCAAGGTTCTTGTTCTCATCCGGGTCGCCGAAGTTGGCCGTTCCCACGAGGACGAACTGGCGGTTACCGCCAGGCGCACTGACGGTGTAGATCTCGCCAATTTCAAACCCGAAATCATCAGCGGTCTTGTTGTCGAGTGCGAACTCGCCCACGGTGGTGGGGTCCAACACCGACTCGGTGCGGCTTGGGAGGCGGCCATCCGTGAGAAAGAGCTGGCTCCCTTCGCTCACACTCGTCGTGTCTCCGTAGTCGGATCCGTCCGGAGGCGTGACGTTGAAGCCGAACTGTGGTGCCCCACCGTTGGTATCGATCGCTTTGAGATCGCCGGTCTCGTCGATGTAGAGGGGAACCACGTTCCACGCCTGGACCGTCGGCCACACATTTCGGACACCGGGGACATCCGTCAGGAGGTCGAGAACCTCTTCCGGGAAGGGGAGACGGTTGATCCGGTCGCCCCCTTCGTCAATCGACGTTCTTACGACGAGGTCTATATCCCCACTGATGTCGGTAGCGAGTTCGTCGAAGCTGTCGCGGAGCCGGTCTGTCAGGAAGAACGACGTCGACAGAAATGCGACGCCCAGTACAACTGCCAGGGTCGTGAGGGCGAACCGCAGCTTGCGGCGTGTGATGTTCCGGAAGGTGAGTCGGAGCACCCGGTCAGCCGCCGATGGCCTTGATGCGATCGAGAATACGGTCGGCGTCCGGGTTTGACATCTCGTCGACGATCTGTCCGTCGGCAAGGAACAGTACGCGGTCGGCCATCGCGGCGGCACCGGCATCGTGGGTCACCACCACGAGTGTCTGCCCTAGATCGTCGACGGCACCCCTCAGGAAGTCGAGGACTTCGCCTCCAGTTATCGAGTCGAGGTTGCCGGTCGGCTCGTCAGCAAAGACGATTTCGGGCCTACTCACCAGTGCCCGTGCTACGGCGACCCGTTGCTGTTGACCTCCGGACAGTTCATCTGGCCGGTGTCGGAGGCGGTCCTGAAGTCCGACTGTCTCGATGATGTTGACCATCCAGGAGGCATCGGGCTTCCGTCCCGCCAGGTCCAGCGGCAGTGTGAGGTTCTCTTCAGCGGTCAGGGTTGGGATGAGGTTGAATGCCTGGAAGACGAACCCGACCTTGTCGCGTCGCAAGAGAGTGAGGTCTCGCTCGGAGAGGTCGCCGAGTTCAACGTCGCCGATGTGGACGGTGCCCGAGGTCAGGTCGTCGAGCCCCGCCGAGCAGTGCATGAGTGTCGACTTACCCGATCCCGATGGACCCATGATGGCGGTGAACCGGCCCCGTTCGAATTCGACGTCCACGCCATCGAGGGCACGAACTTCGGTGTCTCCGGTTCCGTAGACCTTTGAGCCGCCGACCATGCGGGCAGCAGCAGTTCCCATGGGCGTGGTGCTTTCGCCGGTTTTCGTGGAGGTCATGGAGTCGAATCGTAGGAGTCGAATAGTCAAAAGAAGCAGCCAAAGCGTTAGGGGCGCGTAAAGAACAAAAACCTTGGATCTGGTGTCATCCCGGTGTCGCCGGGTGGCACCTCATCGTGGATCCGTGGTGGGATTTACCCGTGCTGATCCGACCCGCTACCTCCGACGATCTGGGCCGCATGCTCGAGTTGAACAACGCCGCGGTTCCGGCGGTCAATGAACTGACCCTGGATGAGATGGCCTGGTTCTTCGCCGTGGCTCGGTGCTGCGTGGTGGCCGAGGTGCCCAGTTCCACGGTCTCGGGACCAGCGGCCCTGCTGGTAGGTCTCGATGGCCCCGGTGTCGGCTACGACAGCCTCAACTACAGGTGGTTTAGCGAGCGCTTCGACAGGTTTCTGTATGTGGACAGGGTGGTGGTCGATCCATCGGCTTACCGCGCCGGCGTAGGCCGTGCCTTTTACGAGGCGTTCATGGCTACCTCGGACGGGCATACCCACCTGTGTGCCGAGGTCAACACGGTGCCCCGCAACGAGCGGTCGTTGGCCTTCCACGACGCCATGGGGTTTTCGGACGTCGGGGAACAGTCCGATGAGGGAACCGGGAAGACCGTTCGGATGTACGCCCGGGAACTTTGACTGGGGCGTGCCCGGGGCGGGTCTACTCGCTGACGACGGTGGTGCCGGCTGGGCGTCGACCAGCCGATCCGCAGGCCCAGCACGGCTCGACGGGGTCTCCTCGCCAAGCCACTTCACATGACGGGCATACCAGACCAACCCAGTTGGCCGGTTCCGACGGAGTCCCCCTACGGAAGGCGGAGCGCCGATGGAGGGGTCCGTTTCGCAGCGGATGGTCCAACGAGGGGTCCAGGACACGGGGGTCTGGAGTCCTCGGTGTCGACCGGGGTGCCATGCGCGGCACCGTAGCGAAGGCCCGCGCGTCACAGGGTGATACCGCGGCGGGGCGGTGGGACGGCCGCGTCGCCGTAGCCTGCACCCCGGCTCAGTGCCGATGAAGAGCAACCCGCAGGCTGAGGAGGCCCCATGTCCGACCTGATTCCCGAAGTCGACGGTTCCAACGAGCGCCGGACCACCTTTCCGGCTGCCCCGCCGATGGTCATCGACCCGGCAAAGACGTACACCGCCGAGATGGTCACCTCCATGGGCTCGATGACCATCCACCTGGATCCCATCGCCGCCCCCCAGACGGTCAACAACTTCGTGTACCTAGCCCGCTGGCACTACTTCGATGGGCTGATCTTCCACCGGGTCATCAATGGGTTCGTGATCCAAGGTGGTTGCCCCGAGGGTTCGGGTCGCGGCGGCCCTGGCTACCGCTTCGCCGATGAGTTACCCAAGCCCGGCCGCTACGAGGTCGGTTCGTTGGTCATGGCCAACGCCGGCCCGGACACCAACGGCAGCCAATTCTTCGTCGTTACCGGTCCGAGCGGTGTCGGTCTGCCGCCCGCCTATGCGCTGTTCGGCAAGGTGATCAAGGGCGTCGAGGTGGCGACAGCCATCCAGGAGGTAGCCACTGGGCCCGGCGATCGGCCTACGACCGACGTGGTGATCGAGTCCGTCACCGTGGCCGAGGCCGAGTGATGGGAATTCAGCGAGTCGCCGTGGTTGGCGGTGGCCAGATGGGCGGTGGTGTGGCCGAGCTCACGGCCAAGGCTGGACTCTCCACTGTGATCAAGGAGGTGTCCGCCGAGGCCGCCGAGCGCAGCGAGGCCGGCATCCGACGTTCCTTGGACCGAGCCCTGGAGCGGGGGAAGCTCGACGAGGCGGCCCACGCAGCGGCGCTGGCCAATCTCACCTTCACCACTGATTACGGCGACCTAGCCGACGCCGACCTGGTGGTTGAGGCGGTGGTTGAGTCGTTCGACCTAAAGGCGGAGATCTTCGCCGCATTGGACGAGGCGGTCACCTCGCCGGATGCCGTGCTGGCCAGCAACACGTCGTCCATTCCGATCATCGACATCGCCATGGCTACCGGACGGCCGGAACAGGTGATCGGCCTCCACTTCTTCAACCCGGCGCCGGTTATGAAGCTGGTCGAGGTCATCCCGTCGGTACGGACCAGCGAGGCGGTGACAGCGTCGATGACGGTGTTCGCTACCGACGTGCTGGACAAGGTCGTGGTGGCCGCCAAGGACCGGGCGGGCTTCGTGGTCAACATGCTGCTCGTGCCGTACCTGAACGCCGCGATGAGGATGTACGCCGACGGTCACGCCACGGCCGCCGACATCGACAATGGCATGAAGTTGGGTGCCGCCCATCCGATGGGTCCGCTGGAACTCAGCGACATGATTGGCCTGGACACCATGATGCTGGTGGCCGAGACGCTGTTCGCTGAGTATGGCGACGACTTCTATCTGCCGCCCCCGCTTCTACGTCGCATGGTCGCAGCGGGGCACCTGGGTCGCAAGACCGGTCGCGGCTTCTACGACTACAGCTGACGCGGGTCAGCTGGGGTCACTGCCCGTCGGCGTGTCCTCGATGCCCAGAGCCAGCCAGGCCGCCACGAGCCCCGCGCCGGCCGCCGCCAGGTGCAACAACAGGAACCGGGTGCCGCTCAGGGAGTCGGCCATCAGCGCGGTCAGCACGGTGATGCCGACCGCTGCGCCGATCTGCTGGAGCATGTTCATCGATCCACCGGCGATCCCGATATCGGCGTCTCCGGCGGCAGCGGTGACCGAGTTGGCCACCGTAGGCCGGATGTAACCGCTCCCAGCGCCGGCCAGCATCGCCCCACTGAGAAACATGGGCAGCCATCGCTGCTGGGCGCCCACTCCGGCGAGCACCATGGCAAACGCGAATACCAGCATTCCGGTGACAGCCACCCGTCGCGCCCCATGCTTCGGGTCGTGATGGCCCCCAAGTCGGGCGCACAAGGCAAACGACAGGGGTCGGGGCAGCATCACCAGTCCAATGATCGTGGGACGGAACCCCCAGCGCCGTTCGAGGAGGAACGGCGCCATGACCATGGCCCCCATGTAGCCCGATTGCAGGACCGCCTGGGAGGTCATGGGTCGGGTGAAGGCCCGCCGTCGCAACAGTGCCGGTGGCAGAAGCGGCGCATTGGACCGGTTCTCGACGGCCACGAACAACCCGAGGCTCATGGGGGCCAACGTCGCGGCGACTAGCACGATCGGGTTGGTCCAGCCCCAACTGATGCCCCGGTTGATGGCCAGCAGGAGTCCGCTGACCCCGATGCCCAGGGTGATGGCGCCGGGCACGTCGAAGCGGATGCCGGACCGCCGCGGGGTCTCCGGGGCGACGAGCAGAGCGGCCAACAGGGCCAGGCCCACGGTGAGGCCCTGCACCACGAACAGGATCCGCCAGCCCAACCACTCGATGAGCGGTCCGCCGGTGACGACGCCGACGGCCGGCGACAGGGCGACCACCGCCGCCCAGATGCCGAGCGCCCGGGTCCGGTCGCGCTGCGGGAAGACCGACAGGATCATCGCCATGGCCGACGGGCCTGACGCGGCCTTGGCGGCCTGAGCCAGTGTCCGCAGCACGATCAGCGAGGTGATGCCCCAGGCCAGCGAGGTGGCCAGGGCCAGAACCGTGCCCAGAGAGAAACTGACCAGGTAGGTGCGGCGGTGGCCGTAAAGGTCGCCGATCTTGCCGATGATCGGCGTGATGACGGCAAAGGCCAGCATCGGTGCGGCGATCACCCAGGTGATGATGTCGTCGGTGGTGCCCAGATCCCGGGCGATGTGGGGGAGTGAGGCCGACAGCACGGTGACCGGGTAACTACCAGCTGCGGTGCCGAACAGGGCGGTGATGAGGACGAGGCGTCGGTAGTCCGGTCGGCGGCGGATCCGCTCGCGTGTTCTGGAGAGCCACCGCCCGGGAGGCGGTGCGCCTCGGGCCTCGCCGGTATCGGCGGGATCAGCCTGGTCGTCCATCCGGATCGACCATAGGTGTGCTCCCTGACGGGGTCCCTAGCGGACCCGGGCATGGCCGAGTGGCTACGGTCACCTGCCGTGATGGACGCGAACACAGACTCAGCGACCGGCACCGACTCCGCGACCGGCACCGACACCGCGATCGGCAGCGCCGGATCACCGCTCCCGCTTCCTCTGGCGGTCGGCCTGGTGGTGAACCCCCGGTCGGGCACCGACGTGCGGCGGGCGGTGGCTGCAGCTGGGGCGGTGACCATCGAGGACAAGGCCAACGTGGTCCGGCGCGTCGTGCTGGGGGCCCGGGAGGCGGGGGTCGATCGGTTTGTCGTGCACACCGACACCCATCGGATCGTGCAGCGGGCCACCGAGACCATGCGGGGCCTCGACCTCCACTGGTTGGATCACGAGATGACGTTCACCGAGGAGGACACGGTGGCCGCGGTGGCCGCCATGCGGGACCTCGGCTGCGGGGTGGTCGTAGTGCTGGGCGGTGATGGGACGAACCGGGCAGCGGCGCGCGCATGGCCCGATCTGGTGGTGGTTCCGCTATCGACGGGGACGAACAATGCCTTCCCGGTGCTGGCCGAAGCCACGATTGCCGGGGCGGCGGCCGGCCACGTGGCCACTGGTCGGGTGCCGGTCGATGAGGTGACCCGACGGGCGATGGTGGTGCGGGTCCGGCCCGACGGTGCGTCGGCCCCAGATGATCTTGCGTTGGTCGACGCGGTGGCGGTGGACGATCCGTATTTGGGTTCCTTCGAGTTGTTCGAGCCGGCCAACCTGCGGACCGCTGTTTTATCGCGGGCCGATCCGGCATCAGTCGGTTTCTCCGGAGTGGGTGGACTGATCAAACCGGTGGGGTGCGATGAGGATGCGGGCCTGCTGCTGCGATTCGGCCCGGCTGAGGATTGTGACCGGGTGGTGCGGGGACCGACCGCTCCCGGGCACTACGCCGATCTGGGCCTCGCCGAGGTACGGCGCTTGGAGCCCGGCGAGGAGGTGGAGGTCAACGGACCGTTGCTACTGGCCTTTGACGGGGAGCGGAAGCGGCGGCTGGTGGCGGGCGAACGGGTCCACCTGTCGGTGGTGCGTGACGGCCCCCGGGTGGTGGACGTGGCCGATGTGATGGCCCGGGTGGCCGCCGACGGCGCGTACGTGTTTCCGGGGAAGGTCTGAGTTCCGGAAGTGGGCCTGAGGGTTCCGAGGAAGGCTTGAGCCGCTGGCCGTGAGTTGGAATCCGACACCGAGTCTGTTCTCGGAGTCGGGTGTTCGGGCCCGGTTTAGCCGGCCAAGAGTCCGGGCACGTCTCCGAGCCGATCCACGATGGGGAACTCCACGGCGGCCAGTTCGTCAGGGTCGGGTTCCTCGAACACCCAGGTGGTGGTGTGGGGCACGTGGATAGCCCATCCTCCGATGGCCAGGACGGGCAGCACATCTGACTTCACCGAGTTGCCGACCATGGTGAACTCGGCGGGGTCGACGTCGTGGCGGTCCAGCACGTCTCGGTACGTCTGTGGGTCCTTCTCGGGGACCACTTCGACCCGCCAGAACCGGTCGGCCAAGCCACTGCGTCGGACTTTGCCCAGTTGGTCGCCTAGGTCGCCCTTGGTGATGAGCAGCAGTCGGTGGGTGGAGCCCAGGGCGTCGAGGGCCTCGGGCACCCCGTCGAGTAGTTCGATTGGATGGGCCAGCATCTCGTGGCCCCAGCCGACGATGCCGGCCAGTGAACGGGCGTCGATCGCAGCGTCGGAGATTTCGACGGCGGTGAGCACCATCGACAGGACGAAACCTTTGATGCCATAGCCGTGGCGGGCAATGTTGGCCCGCTCGGTGGCCAGGAGGGCGGCATCGGCCGTCTCACTGTCGGCCCACGGGGTCATGAGGTCGCGGAAGCGTTGCTCTACCTCGTGGAAGCGTTCCTCATTTTCCCACAGGGTGTCGTCGGCATCGACGCCGAGTACGGGCAGCATCCGGTGAGCCTAGGGCTCGTGGGTGTCCCCTCCGGAGGGCTTGGCGGTCAGGTGGAGGGCCGGGGGTGTCCCCGTCGAGAAGCAGGTCCGGAAGTACCTTTGAGCCCCATGCGGGATCTGTGTATGCGTTCGGCCTGCCTGGGCCCGGCTGACGTCCTGGTGGTGATGGACGTTTCTGATCTGACCTTCACCATCCACGATCTCGCCGAGGTGGATGGACCGGGTGCCGTGGTGCTGTGTGCGACGCACATCGACCGTCTCCGGGCGCCAGTCGGGTGGGAACTGATCGATGCCCGTGGTGTCGGCACGGTGATTCCGCTGCCGGCGCGCCCCATGACCACCGACGAGGCGGCCGGCATGGAGGGCAACAGGTCCAGCGAGGTTCTTCGTCCGGTAGCCGACGTGGAGCCCATCCGCCCTGGTGTTCGATCGGAGGCGGCGGTTCATCCCCTCGAGAAGGCCCGACAGGCGGTTACCGATGCCGACGAGCCCGTCGCCGAGTTGATTCCCGACACAGAGGAGACCCCGCTCCTAGCCAGGGCTTTCCTCGGCGTCGACCGGCATCCTGCGACAGGTGGCGCGACGCCCGCCGGTTCCGGCGGTCAGTCGGGAGAAGAGCCGCTCAACCGTGAGGACCCCTTCGCCGGTCACCAGTGGGACCAGAGCGACGAGTGGGACACGGAGATGGCGGCGTCGACCGCTCCTGAGACCGGTTTGCCGGCGAGTCCGCAGATGACGGGCCAGCTCACGTTCGGTGGCGACCCGGTCACCTGATCCCGGCTGAGTCAGCCTGGCCGTCTAGGCATCTGAGTCAGCTAGGGGACGACAGCTTCGGCGCAAGCTGCGGGTTCCCCGGTTCGGGGCTGAGAGCTACCGCTGGATAGGTTCGCGCCCGGCTCCGGGACCGCCCGGATAACCATGTGAGCCGGGAGTGATCATGACTGAGGTGACCGAAGCAGAGGTCCGGGAGATGGCGCGGCAATTGGTGGCCGACGTGCCGCCGGACCAGGTTGATCAGTTCGAGTTCCGGGGCGCACAGTTCGATCGCGGCCTCGCCCTTGTGCAGTTCCCCGAGGGGCTGGGTGGTCTGGGTCTGTCCAGCCGGCGGCTCCAGACGGTGGTCGACGGTGAGTTGCGGGCTGCCGGGGTGACCTACCACGATCTCAACATCAACCCGATCGGCATCGGGATGGGTGCGCCGGTGGTGCTCACCTACGCGTCTGACGAACAGAAGCAGCGCCTTCTCCGTCCGATGTACACGGGTGAAGAGGTCTGGTGCCAGATGTTCAGTGAGCCGGGCGCTGGCTCGGATGTGGCGGGGCTGTCCAGTCGGGCGGTTCGTGACGGCGACGAGTGGATCGTCAACGGCCAGAAGGTGTGGACGACGCTGGCCCATGTATCTCGGTGGGGGATGTTGGTTGCCCGAACCGATCCGGATCAGCCGAAGCACAAGGGACTGACGTACTTCCTGTTGGACATGGAGTCCGAGGGCGTTGAAGTTCGGCCCCTGCACCAGATCACCGGTGAAGCCGAGTTCAACGAGATCTTCCTGACCGACGTGCGGATTCCCCACGACCGGGTGTTCGGCGAGGTCGGCAACGGCTGGGCCGCGGCGGTCACCACGTTGATGAACGAACGGGTGGCCCTCGGTGGTGGCGTGCCGAAGAAGGGTTCGGGCCCCATCGGCGACCTGGTGAATCTGTGGGGCGAGACGAGGGACTCGCTGGACCCGGTGACGCGGACCGTCATGCGCGACCGGGTCACCGACTTGTGGAGTCAGGCCGAGGCACTTCGCCTAACGAACTGGCGGGCCCGGGAGACCTCTAAGTCAGGCAACCCCGGCCCCGAGGGGTCGGTCACCAAGATGATGTCGGCTGAGATGAACCAGCGGATCTACGAGACCTGCATGGACCTCCTGGGTGCCGACGGAATGGTTTACGAGGCCGGATACGAACGCAAGCGACCTACCGGCCTCCGGGGGCCGGGCATCCATCCCAGATACGCATTTCTCCGGTCTCGGGCCAACACCATCGAGGGTGGAACGTCCGAGGTCATGCGAAACATCCTGGGCGAACGGATCTTGGGTCTGCCCGGCGACGTGCGGGTCGACAAGGAGATCGCCTGGGCCGACGTGCCCCGCAACTGACCAGTCGACCGGTCATTCCCGTTTCGGTGATCCGGCTGCCGGTCGCTGACTTCCCGCGGGTGCCCCGCCCCTTGGCCCCGCCCCCTCGGGGGAGGGGTGGCAAACTCTGACCATGAAGAAGTCCGCGGTTGCGATGGCTGTGTTGCTGGTGGCTTCGGCCTGTGGTGGTGGTTCGGACACCACCTCGGCAGCAACGACGGTTGCCCCTGTAGCAACTCAGGTGCCGACCACAACTGCAGTGCCGACAACAACGGTCGCCGCGACGACTGCGGCACCGACAACAACGGTCGCCGCGACGACGACTGCGGCACCGACTACTACGACGGTGCCTGCAACGACTGCGGTAGCGACCACAGCCGCGCCAACCACGACCATGGCACCGGCCACGACCATGGATTCAACCAACTTGTCCGAATCCGTTAACACGCAGGTAGCCGACGGCTACGACTATCGCCTTGACGATGCCAACGTCTTGAACTATCTGAGGCCCGACAACGAGACGTGCATTTTCCATTCGTTGGGTGACGCCACCTTCGAGGCGCTGCGGACACGCCCCATGGGCCAAGCAGAGACCGATCAGGTCATGCACTGCTTCGGCCGTGGGACCGAAGACGGCCAGGTGGTGGACCCACCACAGCCTGCGGGCGACCCGCCACAACCGGCAGCTGGTGTTTGGGAAGGGCCAACTATCTGCACCAGTCACGGCGTCTTTTACCAACCGCCGGCCTTCGGTGTGGCGGTCGGACAGCCGATAGCTGATCCGACAGCCACCGTTCTCGACGACGGTCGGATCCGCCTTTACGCCTTCGCTCAGGGGATCGGCATTGTGAGCGCAGTGTCCGACGACGGTCGGGTGTTTGCTGAGGAGCCGGGGGTCCGAATCGCCGGGACTGAGGCCGGGCAGCCGCGCGTGTGGCGCCTTCCCGACGGCCGATTGCGGATGTACGTGAGCAAGGTCAGGGAGATTGCGTCATTTACCAGCGACGACGGTCTCAATTTCATCAAAGATCCGGGGGACCGATTGACGGCTCAGGCCGCCGGTCTGGCGGCTATCAGTAGCCCGTCTATCGTCGAGGTCGAGCCGGGTCTCTGGCGGATGTATTACTCCACCTTGGCAGTGCCAGGTACGGGACCGGGTGGCAAGCAGTCCGGCAGCGCTACCTCTACCGACCTCCTTGAATGGACCGTTGACCCCGGCTGGCGCCTGGGAGAGGGAGCGCCGCACCTCACGGACTCGGCTGAGCACCCGTTCCCGGTGATTGCGGCCGATGGTTCAGTCTCACTGTTCTATGGCAAGTTCCGGGCCTCGCAGGTAGGTGCACCCGACGGCCTATGGCGCGCCACGTCCGTCGACGGTC
>Ga0208964_1000016_pt1 | contig 100386 bp, 97 predicted proteins | sample AOAMet1_08_M0_20_2_FD_188227 | JGI IMG/M metagenome (GOLD analysis project Ga0208964, IMG submission 188227) | Ammonia-oxidizing marine microbial communities from Monterey Bay, California, USA - CAN11_08_M0_20 (SPAdes) | ecosystem: Environmental > Aquatic > Marine > Intertidal zone | place... | reverse complement strand
CCTTGCTTAAGCCCGTCACTATTCGGTTACGGCGCGGAAAATGTGCCGGTCGCGCTGATGTTCGCAGGGGAAATTCACTCAGCACCAGCCCGTTTTCCTGAATTCGCGCGGCAAGCCGCCAATGGCGTCTCGGATAAATCTGGTCACAGCCTGAACCTAGTACCGCGACCGTCGCCTCGCCTGCTGCCAGCGCGCCCTCGTGGGCTGCAGCATCAATTCCCAGGGCTAGACCACTCACCACTAAAACCGAATATCGCCCAAGGGTTTCAGCAATAGACATCGCCTGTTTCAACGCATATTGACTGGCTTTTCTCGCACCAACGATCGCAACGCTATCTGTGTAGCGTGTAAGAACGGTTCGGTCACCTACCCCAAAGAGGAAGAAAGGTGGGTCATGTATCTGTTTCAGACAGGCAGGATAATCATCATCCTGCAACAGGATAAGGTGGTGTTCTTCCGCGAGGAGCCAATTGACGTCCTGTTCAACTTCCAGCTTAAGAGCGTCATTAACAATCAACGAAGTATCTTGATTGAGCACATCACGCGGAGAGCGTGACTTCAAAAGTCTGGTGAGTTCCCTTGGCCGATTAGACAATAGTCGGCACAAGGCAAGCAGGTCAGGATTCACAAATGGCTCGCGACAGAAGGGAGTCGCTATTCTAGGTCAGAAAGTTTTGGACCCTGCGGGAAAGCCTGCATACGTTGCCGGTAAAACCGCTCGTTCTATGGTGCGAAAACACTAAGGATTACGAACGAAATCCCCCACACGCAGCGACTCGGTGGTTTGCAGAACCAGGCCATAAGCCATTTTTTCGAAGGACCGAAAAATCATCAAGATGCCGGCACGTTCAGTTGGTAACTGCACATAACCGCCCTCGAAATGATCACGAACCAATGCGCCTTTCTTCGCAATCGCTAGCACGGTACCCACTTCAACACCCGAGTTGAGGCCGCGATTCACCACGACGACGTCATTGCGACCTACCTGGGTAACACCACCAAGCACAGCCATAATCACCGCCTCAACCTGTTGGTTCGGTGGAGTTGGGTAAAACGTAGATTCAACCCGTCGCTCTTCCGTCGCCATCAGCCGATCACCAATACGAACATCGCTCTGCACGCTTTTCATTTCGAAGGTCACAATATCTCCTTCTCGGGCTAATGCTTTAGCCAATCCAACTTCAACTGCTTCGTAGCCAAGGATTTCCTTGGTTTCGGGATCCACATAAACATCACCTTCGCGGAAGATGCCGTAGGTAGAGGTGTCCTCGTCCCATACACCCCTGGCATAAAACCGGTCGCCTGGACCGAACACCAGGGACTCAAGCTTTCCAGCTAGAATTCTTGGGGCAAGGGCAAGTGTATCCCGTTCAACTATTCGGCCTGTTGTCATTAAACTGGCCACAGCATCGAGAGGAATAGCCGGGATCGCGCTTTCGAGCGGAGACACCCTGACGGCAGGCTCCATTTTTTCGTATCGATCACCCTCACGAACTCTCTGCTCTGGTTTCAGCCTGTAGGTTCTCTCCCCGGGGCCACGTTTTAGCGATATCTGCGGATTTCCGCCCACATACTTCAGGAAAATCTCGTCCCCGGGATAAATCAGGTGAGGGTTACTAATGGTGGAATTAACGTACCAGATTTCCGGCCAGTGCCAGGGCTCTTTGAGGAATTTGGACGCTATGCCCCAGAGGGTATCGCCTTCTTTCACCAAATACTGATCAGGATGTCCTTCACGCAACAAAGACGCTTCTGCCCCTTCATCCGAATCGGCATAGGCGAAACCTGTAAGAAACAGCATTAATAAAGCAAATGACGATACCAGGCGAATCTTCATAGGCGAATCCAACCAGTAAAAAGAGTACAATATCCCATATGTAACACCCCAAACATTGGGGATAATTTTCCCTGAATTATCAAGGTGATCATAATCTTAGCAGCACAAGTTGCTCTTTTACTAGAGGTATATAGCAAAACCATATGGCACCCTTAGATATTTTAAAATTCCCCGACCCCCGTCTTAGAACTGTGGCAAAGCCTGTAAAAGAAGTGACCGGAAAGATTGTTGCCCTGGCCGACCAGATGCTCGACGCCATGTATGAGGCACCCGGTATCGGCCTGGCGGCAACACAGGTGAACTTCCACCAGCGACTAATCGTGATCGATATATCGGAAACCAACAACCAACCGCTTATCCTGATTAACCCCACTATTGTTTCCGGAGAAGGTGAAATTGAAACCAATGAAGGGTGTTTGTCAGTCCCCGGGTTTTACGAACCAGTGGATCGATACCAGCAGATTCAGTTCGAAGCCATAGGTCGAGATGGTGAACCATTCAGCATGGAAGCAGTTGATTTACTGGCCGTCTGCATACAGCACGAAATAGATCATCTTGAGGGAAAACTCTTCGTCGACTACCTGTCCAGCACAAAGCGACAGCTCATTCGTAAAAAGCTTCAGAAGCTCCAGAAACAGAGAGCTTAACCGAAATTGAGAACAGGCTTGACCTAACTTGAAAATACTATTTGCCGGCACACCCGAGTTCGCCGCGGGTTTCCTTGAGTCTCTGGTCGAGAGCGAGCACGACGTTGTTGGCGTTATTACCCAGCCGGATAAGCCGGGTAAACGCGGCAAGAAATTGCGGCCTAGCCCCGTTAAACAGCTCGCAGAGCAAGCCAAGCTGTTGGTGATACAGCCTACAAGATTAGCACTCAATGATATTAAACACTTGGAGTGTGATCTGATGCTCGTCGTGGCCTTCGGTCAGATCCTGAAACCCGACGTACTGGCGCATCCAAAGCTTGGATGTATCAATATCCATGCCTCTATCTTGCCAAGGTGGCGGGGTGCGGCGCCGATTCAGCGCGCCATTCTTGCAGGTGACAAGGAATCCGGCGTCACCCTGATACGAATGGACGCGGGACTGGACACAGGGGACATGCTCGCAAAGTCTGTCGTACCTATTTCGTCCCTTGATACCACAGCGGACCTGCTCAACAAATTTACGAACATTGGGCAACCACTTCTACTGGAAACCCTCAAGTTTGTAGACGAGAGAACGACCAAGCAAGAACCACAGGACAACGATGCAGCGACCTACGCCCACAAAATACAGAAATCAGAAGCCATGATTGACTGGCAGCAGGATGCGCAGCAGGTCGATCGAGTTGTTCGCGCTTTCAACCCCGACCCTGTCGCCTTTACTTTTCTTGATACCACTCGGGTCAAGATCCATTCAGGCCGGATAGTCACAACCAGTCTTTGCGAGCCGGGTACCATTCTTGAGTTATCCTCAAAAGGTTTAACGGTGGGATGTGGTGATCAGGCCTACCTGATTGAAAAAATCCAGCTTCCAATAGGGAAAGGAGCGATCTTGTCAGGCGCAGATATGCTAAATGGTTGGACCGATACATTTGAAATTGGCTCAACATTCAAAGAAAAAGTCGGATGAGTGAATACCTCGAAGTCGCAAAGGCCCTGTCCCGGATGTTGGAAGAAGACCGTCATCTGGGTGACTGTCTGGAAAACACAAGCCCCATTGCCCAACAAATTTGTTATGGCGTGACTCGACACTGGTTCTATTACGATCGTGTGACAGAAGCGCTACTGGACAAGCCGCTACCCGAGAAACACCTGGACCTTTGGCTGATTCTGATCGCGGGCCTATACAGTATTGACCATCTTCGTCGTCCTCAGCACGCTTCTGTTAACCATGCTGTCGAATCAGTAATCAAACTTGGCAAGCCCTGGGCCAAGGGCCTAGTCAACGCTGTACTCAGACGTTACGGTCGTGAAGCGGATACCCTGAAGCAACAGATGATGCAATCAGATGAAGCTCGATTGAACCATCCGCAATGGCTAATCGACCTGATTAGAACTGACTGGCCCGACCACCCGGAAATTTTCGAGCACAACAACAATCAGCCTCCAATGACGCTAAGGGTTAACTTGTCGAAAATGACCAGAGAACAATACCTTGCCAGGCTAGCAAACGAGAAAATCGAGGCGCGAGCTGGCGTCTTCGCGCAATCAGCGGTGATACTTGGCAAGGCCATGCCTGTCGAGACGTTACCTGGCTTTAGGGATGGCGTAGTGTCTGTCCAGGATGAGGCGCCACAGTTAGTACCCGGATTAATGAACCTTGAACCTGGCCTCTCGGTCATTGACGCTTGCGCCGCGCCCGGCGGCAAGACTTGCCATCTGTTGGAAAACGAACCCGGCATAAAGCTCACTTCAATTGACCGGGACAGGAAAAGGATTCACCTTATAACCGAAAACCTTGAGCGTCTTTCCCTACAAGCTGACGTAGTCACACAATCGTTCGAGCAATATACAACCGAAAGCAAATTTGACCGTATTCTGGTAGATGCACCCTGTTCTGCAACCGGCATCATTCGGAGACATCCTGACATTAAGTTGCTGCGCACGAAATCGGATGTTGATAAGCTCTCATCTATTCAGCAAGGACTTTTAGCCAAGGCTTTCGACTTGCTCACAATCGGCGGTGAAATGCTCTATTCGACCTGTTCCATTCTTCGCCAGGAGAACGACAAGGTCATCGCTGATTTTATTAAAGGAGACGCCAGTAAACAGCTCATACCACTTAATCACCCGGGATGTAGTGAAGGCAGTATGCTGATCGCAACACAATACGGCCTGCAATTCCTGCCAACAGCCCACGAACATGACGGTTTCTACTACGCTGGTATTCGTAAGGTGGCTACATGAAGATCATCATTCTTGGAGCCGGTGAAGTAGGCAGCAATCTTGCCCAGAACCTGACTCAGGAAGCGAGCGACATCACTATCGTCGACACTAATAGCGATCGACTGAGAGAACTACAGGACAGGTTCGATATTCGAACCGTTCGGGGCATGGCTTCTCATCCAGATATCCTGCGTCAGGCTGGCGCCGAAGATGCCGATATGCTGATCGCTGTGACGAACAGTGATGAGATCAACATGGTAGCTTGCCAGGTTGCCTACACCGTCTTCAACACGCCTACAAAAATAGCCCGAATTCGCTCCTCCGCCTATATAAGAGATGACGGAATTTTCCGCAACGATGGTATGCCAGTTGACGTTATCGTCAACCCCGAGGCGATTGTAACGCACGACATCAGGCGGCTCATTGATAATCCCGGTGCATTGCAGGTCATGGATTTCGCAGAAGGCCAGGCACAATTGGTAGGCATCAAAGCTTATTACGGCGGGCCCCTTGTCGACCAGGAACTGCGTTATCTTCGTCAACACATCCCCACGGTAGATACACGCGTCGCCGCAATCTTTCGCAAGAACAGGGCCATCATTCCAAAGGGCAACACTGTCATCGAAGCAGATGATGAAGTCTTCTTTATCGCAGCCAGCAAGGACATCAAGAACGTCATGTCCGAAATGCGTCGTGTCGAAAAACCCAATAAACGAGTAGTAATCGCTGGAGGCGGTCATATCGGGGAGCATCTGGCGCGCACCATTGAGGGTAGATACGGCGTCCGGATAATTGAGCACAGTAGGCAACGATGCTACGAACTATCAGAAACACTGGATCGAACGATAGTTTTGTCGGGCGACGCTTCTGATCGGGATTTACTATTGGAAGAGAACATCGAAGAAACAGATGTTTTTTGTGCGGTGACTAATGACGACGAAGCCAACATCATGTCATCTATGCTGGCCAAGAGCCTGGGTGCCAGGAAGGTTATTACCCTGATCAATAACGCCGCGTATGTTGACCTTATTGAAGGGGGAACCATTGATACCGTAATCAGTCCCCAGCAGGCAACCCTTGGATCTATCCTGACTCACATTAGGCGCGGCGACATCGCTAGAGTGCATTCGCTAAGGCGTGGTGCTGCGGAAGCCATCGAGGCCATCGCCCACGGCGATGAATTCAGCTCAAAGCTAATCGGCCGAAAAATCGAGGATATCGACCTGCCACCGGGGACTAACATCGGCGCTATTGTAAGGGGGGATGAGGTCGTTATAGCCCACGACGACATTGTTGTAGAGTCTGGTGACCATGTTGTGCTTTTCCTGGTCGACAAGGAACGTATTAAAGATGTGGAGAAGCTTTTTCAGGCTCCACTCAGTTTCTTCTAAGTAAAGCATGCATATACAAATCGCAATAAGGATTGTAGGCATCCTGCTGATGATGTTCAGCCTGACGATGCTACCCCCTGTTTTTGTTTCACTCATTTACCAGGATGGCGTGACAGATATCTTCACCAAGGCATTTGTTATTACCTTTGTCGTTGGGTTTTTCCTGTGGCTGATGTTTTTCAGGAACCAGGCAGACATGCGCGTCAAGGATGGCTTCCTGGTGACGGTCTTATTTTACATCGCTCTTGGCGCTTTTGGTGCGCTACCATTTATTGACAAAGATGGGCTTGGGCTCTCTATTCCTGACGCGCTATTCGAATCTTTCTCGGGACTCACGACGACAGGCGCTACCGTTATTGCAGGACTGGATGCACTACCGAAGTCGATCCTTTATTACAGACAACAACTTCAGTGGCTGGGCGGGATGGGAATCATTGTTCTCGCCGTCGCGATCTTACCCATGCTGGGGATCGGTGGAATGCAGCTTTACCGGGCAGAAACACCCGGGCCGGTTAAAGATTCCAAGCTGACCCCCCGGATTAAAGAAACTGCAATTGCTCTCTGGTCGATCTATCTTGGCCTTACCTGTGTCTGCGCAATTGCTTACTGGGGCGCCGGCATGAGCGGCTTTGACGCCGTCTGCCACAGCTTCTCGACTATCGCGATAGGAGGGTTTTCTACTCACGATGCCTCGATTGGCTATTTCGATTCGTGGGCTATCGAAGCCATCGCCATCTTCTTTATGATTCTGGCGGGGATAAACTTTAGCTTGCACTTCTTTTCATTCAAAGAAAGGTCGATCCTGCATTACTTCCGGGATGATGAGGTGAAGTTTTATCTCTCTATCCTGTTCACGGCCACCGTGGCGGTGACCGGAGTACTTTGGTTCGAGCAAACCCACACATTCGGCCAGGCAATTCGATTCGGGTTGTTTGAGGTTGTGTCAATATTTACAACCACGGGATTTTCGACCACGGATTTTGCCGCATGGCCAAACATGCTGCCTTACCTGATTTTTTTCGGCGCTTTCACGGGCGCCTGTGCCGGATCTACCGGTGGAGGTATGAAGGTCATCCGGGTTATGTTGATCTGCAAGCAGGGGCTACGTGAAGTACACCGGCTGATTCACCCCAATGCCGTTTTTCCAGTAAAAGTTAACCATCGACAGGTTTCAAGCCAGATCATAGAAGCGGTCTGGGGATTTTTTTCGATCTACGTGATCGTATTTCTATTCATGCAACTTGCGCTGATCATGACCGGTCTGGACTTTGTGACGGCCTTTTCTGCCGTTGGTGCCACTATTAATAATCTCGGTCCAGGGCTCGGAACGGTCGCTCTACATTATGCCGATATATCCGACGCCGCCAAGATCCTGCTCTGTTTCACGATGGCCCTTGGGCGACTCGAAATTTTCACACTGCTGGTGCTTTTTTCGCCCATGTTCTGGAGGAAGTAGTTCTGGAGGAAGTAGTTCTGGAGGAAGTAGTTCTGGAGGAAGTAATTCCCGGCATCGCTTTCCAGTGCGCAATATAATGTCCCTCAAACCAGAGTTCCAATGAACGACGTACGAGACAAGTGGAATCGAATCTATTCAAAAGACCAGCTTGCTGGACCGCCTGCCGCTGTACTCACTGACAACGACAATATTCTTCCTACTCAAGGGATAGCGCTTGACCTGGCATGTGGTCTTGGCGCCAATAGCCTGTTTCTTGCCGCAAGGGGGCTTGAAGTCGATGCCTGGGATATATCGCAAGTTGCTGTCAGCCATCTGGCAAAACAAGCGGACTCACATGGGCTGAACATTCAAACACGAGTCATCGATATCACTGCTGAAGCACTACCGATGGAACGCTACGACCTTGTTATCACCAGTCATTACCTGGACAGATCCCTGCCACCGGCAATCCTGGGCGCAACACGTCCAGGGGGCCTCATTTGCTACCAGACTTTCACAGCGGAAAAACAGATCAATATGGGACCTAGCAACCCCTCATTCCTGCTGCAGCCCAATGAGCTCGAGTCATTCGTGCCAGACTGCGAGATACTCGCTTTTAAAGACGAGAGTCACAATACAAACAGAGATGACCCTCTAGCAGGTCGAGCCTTCATTATTGCTCGTAAATCCATTGGTTAGCGACTGCCATTAATGAACACCCGATGGCTTATTGAAACGGTAAATTTTCTTTGATCCAGCAGGTCTCTCCCTGAACCGTTTGTATTCCCACTGATATTGCTTTGGCGCAATTTCCGCGCAGGTCTGCACTAGGTCGTTTACTGCCCTGATAGAGGTTACTTCATCGGCTTCATAGATTGATGAATCAGGCGCAAGAACATGGGCTTCAAAGAGTCCTTCCTCACTTCGTACCATCGCAATCCCTAGTACTTTTGCGCCCGTTTTCTTAAGGAGCCTGCTAGCCAGCACATCGGTTAACGCTGGCTGTCCGAAGAACGGTACAAATTGGCCTGTGGCGGGTACCTGGTCAGGTAGGATCACTGCGGTTCCACCCTCACGCAGTGTTTTGTACAACTGCTTAAGACCGGACCGTGTTGTTGGCACCATATGATTACCATGTCGCACCCGCACTTTCTGCATCACTTTTTGCATGTAATCCTGCCTGGGTGGTTGGTATAGCGCCGTCATCTGACCGTATCGACGGTAGAAAACGTTGAAAAGTTCCCAGTTACCCATATGCGGCAACAGCACAAGAAGTCCAGCAGAGTCATTGAGGTGTTCCTGCAGCATGGACTCGTTGTGCACAACCTGTATCCACCCATCGATTCGTTCAATATCTCCCAGCCAGACCGCAGGTGTTTCCATCAGCGTCTTGCCGGTTTCAATCAAACTCTGTGTCGAGAACTTATCATTGGCTGCTGAATTGCCCGCTTGAGGCGTTAGACAGAGATCAACGTTTGCCCTGGTAACCCGGGCTGAGCGGGAATTCAACTTAGCATTTAGCATTCCAGCAAGGGTACCCAGGCGCTGAGAGAATTTTCGTGGCAACAGGCTCAAAAGGTAGAGGAGGATTTGTACCAGTGAGGCCGTCAATTTGACAACCGACGGCATTCCTTATGCCTGAAACAGCTCACAAGGTGATCATTGACCATCCCGGTCGCCTGCATATAGGCATAACAGATCGTCGAGCCCACGAACTTGAATCCATCCTTTTTCATCGTCCTGGACATTTTGTCCGACTCAGGTGTCGTTGCCGGAACCTGTTTCATGGACCGAAAACGGTTTTGCCTGGGTTGATGATCCATAAACTGCCAGACATAGTCCGAGAAACTACCTGTTCGCTCCCTTATGTCCAGAAATAACCTGGCGTTCGACACCGCGCTTTCCACTTTGAGTCTATTGCGCACTATTTCCGGGTTCTGAAGTAGCTTGTTGATTCGAGCGGGTCGATATCTCGCCATTTTTTCAGGATCAAAGCCATCGAATGCTTGACGATAACCCTCGCGCTTCCTGAGAATTGTTATCCAAGATAGGCCTGCCTGAGCTCCTTCAAGCAGAAGGAACTCAAATAGCTGCTGGTCATTATAAGTCGGCGAGCCCCATTCCTCGTCGTGGTACCTTTCATACAGTCCATCCCCAACACACCAGCCACATCTTTTGATTTCATTCGCCATGATCAGGAGGTTATCTGATTTCGGAGCACCGAGGTATACTTACGGCCTTTTTTGCGCGGGACAGCTCCGTGCAACCAAATTGTTACCATGAGAACGCCAATGAACTTCCAGAACCTTATCCTTTCCCTACAAACTTTCTGGTCCGAGCAGGGCTGTGTGCTAATGCAACCCTACGATATGGAAGTTGGCGCTGGTACCTTTCATCCAGCTACTTTTTTGAGAGCTATTGGGCCTGAAAACTGGCAGGCAGCTTATGTTCAACCCTGCCGTCGACCAACAGACGGCCGATATGGAAAGAATCCCAACAGGTACCAGTACTACTACCAATATCAGGTCGTCATGAAGCCCTCACCACCAAATTTCCAGGAGTTATACCTTGCCTCATTAGAACATCTGGGAATTGACACCAAAACCCATGACATTAGGTTCGTTGAAGACAACTGGGAGTCACCAACGCTGGGGGCCTGGGGCCTCGGTTGGGAAGTCTGGATGGATGGTATGGAAATCACACAGTTTACGTACTTCCAGCAGGTCGGCGGACTTGAGTGCTATCCGGTGATGGGTGAAATCACTTACGGGCTGGAGCGACTAGCGCTTTACATTCAGGGCGTAGAGGACTTTAAAGACCTTGTCTGGACCGAAAATGGCGATAAGAAAATCAGCTACGCTGACGTCTATCACCAGTATGAGGTAGAGATGTCCTGTTTTAATTTTGACCTGGCAGACGTCGATGCCCTGTTCGCCCAGTTCGATTTTTGCGAGAAAGAGACCACACGTCTACTGGAAGCCAACTTACCACTCGCGGCTTACGAATTCGTCATGAAAGCATCCCATGCCTTCAACCTTCTCGATTCTCGGCACGCCATTTCGGTCACGGAGCGTCAAAGGTTTATTTTAAGAGTAAGAGCCCTGTCCCGTGGAGTTGCGCAAAGGTACTTTGACTCAAGACAGGCGCTCGGCTTTCCACTGGCTGACGAAGATACCCGAGCATTTGTAGAGAAGGAACTCAAACGTGCCAACTAATACGCTGTTACTTGAGGTCGGTACTGAAGAGCTTCCGCCCAAATCCCTGAACAATCTCCGGGAGGCGCTGCAACAAAACGTCGCGGCAGGACTCGACCAGGCCGAGTTGTCACACGGACAAGTTGAAAGCTTCGCCACCCCAAGAAGACTCGGCATCCTGATTCATGATCTTGCGGACCGACAGCCAGACCAGAGTGTTGAAAAGCGCGGACCTGCAGTTAAGTCTGCGTTTGATGACGATGGGGCACCAACCAAAGCGCTGGCCGGGTTCATGAGGGGTTGCGACGTAAGCGACCCATCACTGCTTGACACTATCACCACTAAAAAGGGCGACTATCTTGTCTATCGGGCAATCAAAAGCGGCCTTGACTTACCATCCCTGTTAGAAGGCCTGTTTGGGTCGGCGTTAACTGGCTTGCCCGTTGACAGAAGAATGCGCTGGGGTAAAAGCAGATTGGAGTTCGTTCGACCTGTACAGTGGCTCGTATGCATGTACGGAAGCTCGATCATTCCCATTCAACTCCTGGGGAAAAAAGCCAGTAACACAAGCTCGGGCCATCGATTCATGTCTGGTGGACAGTTTGAGATCACTAATGCTAACGATTATGTAGAGTTGTGCAGGAAGAACTATGTCCTGGCTGACTTTACCGAACGAAAGAATCTCATCCGGGAGCAAGTTGTAAAACTCGCCACCCAGGAGAAATCCCATCTGGAAGTCGATGAGGATTTACTGAGTGAGGTCACGTCGCTTGTAGAATGGCCAAGGGCACTCGCCGGAGGATTTGACAGGTCATTCTTGAGTGTGCCGCCAGAGGCGTTGGTTTCTGCAATGAAAGAACACCAGCGTTATTTCCATCTAGTGGATAATAACGGCAAGCTTGTTCCCCGGTTTATCACTATTTCCAATATTGAAAGTCTCGACAGTTCACAGGTCGTTGCTGGCAACGAACGGGTCATAAGGCCTCGTCTTGCGGATGCAGCGTTTTTCTTTGAGCAGGATACTCGAACTTCCTTGGAGGAGAAATTTACACGGCTAGAGAACGTTGTTTTCCAGGCAGACCTTGGTACCTATGCAGAGAAGTGCCATCGAATAGCTTCGCTGGCTGCCTACATAGCGCTGCAAGTTGGTTCAGACAGCGAAATTGCCAAGCGGGCGGGCAAACTCTGCAAAGCAGATTTGGTCAGTGATATGGTCGGCGAATTTCCTGACCTTCAGGGAACGATGGGTAGTTACTACGCCAGGCATGACAACGAAGCAGAGGAAGTCTGCGTTGCCATCGCCCAGCACTACAGGCCAACACAAAGTGGTGGTATCTTGCCCGACTCTGATGTGGCTTCATGTGTCGCGCTTGCCGATAAGATCGACAGTCTGATTGGGATCTTTGGCATCAACCAGCCGCCAACCGGTTCTCGGGATCCGTTTGCACTGCGTCGCCAATCCCTCGGCGTCATACGAATCTGCGTAGAAAACCAGCTAGATATTCCCCTGAATGACTGCCTTAGCGAGGCCTGCAGGCTTTATGGAAGGGGTTTTGAGACCGCCAATGTTTCCAATTACATCGTCGAAAGGTTAACCAGCTACTATCAGGAACAGGGCATCCCAGGCGATGTGGTTGACGCAGCGATAAACAACTCTAGCACCTCTGTGAATCTGTTAGGGGTTGACGATGTTGTTCGAACGCTGCAGTCTTTTCGCAATGGACCAGCGGCGAGAAGCATCATCGCCGCTAACAAGCGGGTAACAAACTTTCTCAAAAAGGCCGGACCGAGTGATCTTGCCAGTAGTTTCGACGCTACCGTTGCAACCAATGAAGCTGAGATTGGGCTAGGCCGCGCGCTAACCGAACTGGATCTCAGCAAGAGTAAGGGAGCCGCAGCAAAACTAGAGAAACTAGCGGTGCTCCAGGAGCCCATTGATCACTTCTTTGATGAGGTGATGGTTATGGCGGAAGACGAAAGTGTGAGGAAAAACCGCCTGGGACTTCTGCACAAGTTAAGACAACAATTCCTCGAAGTTGCTGATTTCTCGCTCCTACAATAATCACACTGCTCAATGGAGTTCAGTTATGGCTTCTTTCGTTATTCTAGATCGGGATGGTGTCATCAACGAGGACTCGGTGGGCTATATCAAGTCCGCCGATGAATGGGTTCCGATTGCAGGGTCCCTGGAAGCTATCGCGCTGCTTACGTCGAACAATATCGATGTCTATATTGCCACCAACCAGGCGGGTATCGCTCGAGGTAAATTGACGCTCGATGCCCTGGATCGCATTCATAAGAAACTGGTTCATGAAGTTGAAACGGCAGGTGGCAGGATTGTTGATATCAGAATTTGCCCGCATCATCCAAACGAGAATTGCTGGTGTCGTAAGCCAAACCCCGGGATGTTGGAAGATCTGGCAACCATCCACCGGTTGGACCTAAAGGAAGGTTGCTATGTCGGTGACTCTCTTAAAGATCTTGGAGCAGCAGCATCAGCCGGCTGCACTGGTATTCTGGTACTCACTGGAAACGGCATCGCAACTCAGCAACTACGCCCGAACCATGAATACATATTCAGTGACTTGCTCGCGTTCGCGCGGGATATGACATCCTGATATCAAATTGCAGTTATCACACTACACGTCAAGGTTAGCAACGGCTAACGCATTTTGCTCTATAAACTCCCGCCGCGGTTCAACCTGGTCACCCATTAGAGTAGTAAACACCTGGTCCGCCGCAATCGCATCTTCAATAGTCACCCGGAGCATTGTTCTGCTATCAGGATCCATCGTCGTTTCCCAAAGCTGATCAGGATTCATCTCACCTAGCCCTTTGTATCTTTGGCGAGTTTGTCCCCTTAGTGCTTCCGTTTGCAACCAGGCCAGCGCATCGGCAAGTCCAGGCACGTTTTCAGATTTTTCGCCTTTTCGGACCTGCCCATTTTCTTGAATAAGGTCAGTAGTTCGTTCCTGGAAATCTGCAAAGGCCTGGTAGTCAGCCGACGCAAAGTAATCCCGATTAAGCACGTAGTGACGCTTCACTCCGTTTCGTACAGTAGTTACGTGTGGATAATAAAGGCGCCTGTCTTTGTCTTCCTGAACCGTAACTTCATATTGAATTCGTGGGGTATTAAACAATGAAAGTTTGGTTTCCAGTTTTTCGGTCCACGCCTGTACTGCCGTCTCTTCTCCTAATTGAGCCGATTTAAGCCGGGGTAAGAGAATCATCTCTCCAAGGACTGGGAGAGGATATACCCGATCCAGTCGCTTCATCATGGTCTGAATTGTGTAGTAGCGTTCGGCAAGGTCTCGAAGCTCTTCACCACTCACTACTTCACCATTACCTCGATCAAGGCTGGCATCCTCAAGTGCCACTTCCAGAAGGTACCGAGTTAGCTCTCCTTCGTCCTTAATATATCGCTCTGATTTGCCACGCTTCATTTTGTACAACGGGGGTTGCGCGATCAGCAGATGTCCGCGTTCGATGAGTTCCGGCATATGCCTGAAGAAAAAGGTAAGAAGCAACGTACGGATATGTGCGCCATCGACATCGGCGTCCGTCATGATGATGATTCTGTGGTACCTGAGTTTATCCGGGTCGAATTCATCTCTTCCAATTCCACACCCCAATGCCGTAATCAGTGTTCCCACCTCGACAGACGACAACATCTTGTCGAATCTGGCCTTCTCAACATTCAGAATCTTGCCTTTTAGCGGTAATATCGCCTGGTTTTTCCTGTCCCGACCTTGCTTCGCAGAGCCTCCGGCTGAATCACCCTCCACCAGGTAAATTTCTGAGTTTGCAGGGTCTTTCTCCTGGCAGTCTGCGAGTTTCCCGGGTAACCCCGCGATGTCGAGCGCCCCCTTACGCCGGGTCATCTCTCTGGCCTTACGCGCCGCTTCGCGGGCCCTGGCGGCGTCGATCATCTTTTGCACAATGGCTTTTGATTCCTGCGGTTTCTCCAGCAAATACTCTGAAAAATAACTGCCCATTTCCTGCTCTACGGCAGTCTTTACTTCTGAGGACACGAGTTTCTCTTTGGTTTGAGAGGAAAACTTGGGGTCTGGCACCTTCACCGATATTATCGCGGTTAGTCCCTCACGTGCGTCATCCCCAGTTGCATTGATATCAGACTTCTTTGCAATCCCTTCACGCTCAATATAGTTATTTAGACTTCGGGTCAGCGCACCTCTAAAACCGGCAAGGTGAGTACCACCATCACTCTGAGGAATATTGTTCGTATAGGCTAATACAGTTTCCTGATAAGAATCGTTCCATTGAAGCGCGACCTCTACACCTGTCCCATCTTCCCGGTCTACTGCAAAATGAAAAATATCATTGATCGGCGTCTTGTTGGTGTTCAGGAATTCGACAAAAGTTCGTAATCCACCATCGTAACTAAATTTTTCATGCTTACCGCTGCGCTCATCGGTCAACTGGATCGATACACCTGAATTTAGAAACGACAGCTCCCTCAGCCTTTTGGCCAGGATGTCATAATGGAATTCTATGTTGCTAAAGGTCTCGGGTGATGGCTTGAATCGACAGCTGGTGCCTGTTTCATTGGTTTCACCAACAACCTGAAGTGGAAAATCGGGAACACCATCGTGATAGGTCTGTTCCCATATCTTACCATCACGCCAAATCGTCAGTTTGAGCTCAGAGGACAAGGCGTTAACGACCGAGACACCAACGCCATGAAGACCGCCGGATACCTTATAGTTGCTGTCATCAAACTTTCCGCCCGCGTGCAGGACCGTCATAATAACTTCAGCGGCTGACTTACCCTCTTCCTCGTGAATATCGGTGGGTATTCCCCGCCCATCGTCAGAAACAGTAATGGACTCGTCCGGGTGAATCAAAACCTTGATATCCGAGCAATGCCCCTCCAGCGCCTCGTCAATGGAGTTGTCGACTAACTCCTGGACCATATGGTGCAAACCGGTGCCATCGTCGGTATCTCCGATATACATACCCGGCCGCTTTCTAACCGCATCCAGGCCCTTTAAAACCTTAATACTGGCGGAGTCGTAAGATTTATTATCTGTCATTTAATGCTCCTGTACTTCTACTTCACCATGTTTCACGTGAAACAAGCGACCATACTGATTCTTACACGCGGCCAGCAGAGACTTTTCCTCTACGCCAGTAAGCAATACCTGTTGCCCCGTTTCTACAAGAAACTTGCATACCCGCCTTCGATGCTCCTCATCGAATTCAGATGCCAAATCATCGATCAGGTAGAGTGTTCCCCTGGCCCCTTCCGAGGTGCTAGTATCGCTAGCCAGTGCTCCCTGCGCCAAAATCATCGCCCACACTAGCGATTTGAGTTCCCCTCGCGAACAGACTTTGGAAGCTGGCTGTCCTGATACCGTTATTCTAACATCTGCGCGCTGAAATCCCTTCTGTGTAAAGCCTCTTTTTTGGTCAAGATCAGCTTCTTTTAGGTAAATATCCAAAAGATCAGTCTCCCGATGCCAGCCACGGTAGTAATCGAACGCCACCCCATCAATGCCCGCCAGTTGCTGGACAATCTCGGTGAATAAGGGTCGGTACAATTCAACATACTGCGCCCTTTGCCGATCAATCTGGTTCGCATAGCTAGCCAGGCGAGCAGACCAGGTTTCCAGTTCCTTCGTGTTCCCCGCCTGAGAATTAGCTGTATATCGCCTGAGTAGCAGATTCCGTTGGCGAAGGCAGCGGTTCGCCTCCTCCCAATTCGCTGGAAAATCGGTCGATGAACTAACTGTTGACGTAACGCTGGTACTTGATCGATCAGAACTCACAGACCCTGGTTTCACGTGAAACAATCCCCAGTTCAGAAACCGACGACGCAGTGTTGGTGAACCGATTAGCAAGTCCACAGAATGCGGCCCCAAAATCAACGCCGGCAGTAATCTTGCCAGCTCGGAGGATTTTCTTGTTGCTTCACTATTAATTTTAATTTCCCGGCTACCGCCACGGTCGCGACTGATGCCGATGTGATGCTCCATATCCCCTATCTGCACTTTGCCGCGCAAAAGACAATCCAGGGCTCCGCGCTGGATAACAGGGTCAAGGCCCGTGTCGCGAAAGGACCTGGCAGTGGAAAGAAAATAGCTGGATTCGAGGAGGCTGGTTTTGCCACTCCCATTATCACCGAAAAAGAGGTTCAAGCCAGGGTCGAGATCTACCGAGATGTGAGTGAGGTTTCTGAAATGCCTGGCTTCGAGCCATTTCAGGCTCATAACTTCATAGGCATGACTACGTAGACTGCATCTTCGCGTTCCGGGTCTTCAATGACGGCACTGCTGTTGGCGTCGTGCAGGGTCAACCTGACTTTATCGTTACCAATAACACCAAGCACGTCCTGTAGATAACTGACATTGAAGCCTACTTCAAGGCTGTCTCCCTGATAATCAACAGAAACAGTTTCTTCCGCCTCCTCTTGTTCGGGGTTATTAGCGGAAAGCTGGAGCTGACCTGTTGAGATTGAGACGCGAATACCGCGGAATTTTTCATTAGAGAGAATAGCCGTTCGACTTAGCGCCTGTCGAAGCTCCTGCTTTTCCGCGAGAACATCCTTGTCTCCATCTTTTGGTATCACCCTGTCATAGTCCGGGAACTTGCCATCCACTAACTTGGTGGTCAACGAAAACATAGCGGACGTCGCACAGAGATGACTATTGCCAATTGAAACAGCCACCCTATCCTCGACTTCCTGGAGCAAGCGCTGGATTTCTATGACGCCTTTGCGTGGCACAATAACCTGCTTTGCAGGGCCATCAATTCCCTCCTGCTCCAGGTCACTCATGGCTAATCGATGCCCATCAGTTGCTACCGTACGGACGTGATTATTTCCGAGTTCTATTAGCATTCCATTAAGGAAGTAACGAACATCCTGCTGCGCCATGGCAAAAGCCGTCTGGTCAAGCAGCTTTTTAAAGGACTTACTGTCCAAATCGGCTGTCATCTCAGGACTAGATTGATCCACTGAAGGAAAATCAACGGCCGGCAGTGTCGATAAAGTTGACCTAAATCTACCAGACCGTATTTGCAGCCGGTTTTCATTCAGCGAAAACTCGATATCTGCTTTCTCGGGTATTTCACGACAGATGTCGACTAACTTTCGCGCCGGAACGGTAATCTCGCCATTTTCTGGCGTATCAACCTCAAGCCGCCCAATCAGTTCTACTTCCAGATCGGTACCCGTCATGGATAGCTGGTTACCGTTAACCTGCAATAACAAGTTCGACAATACTGGTAATGTTTGTCGCCGTTCTACGACGCCTGCCACCTGCTGAAGAGGCTTCAGCAATAGCTCACGGTTAACTGAAAACTTCATACTCTTATTCCACCGTATCTAAAAAGTAAGCGAGCGCTCACTATCTAATATATCTCGTTACAATACCATCGGGCTAATCACATACAACGACTCAGCTTCATCCAGGTCTTCCAATAAGCAGGCACTACCCGGGTCGCTAAATGTCATTCTGACTGTATCGCCCTTCATGGATGATAACGCCTCAATCAGGTAGCTAACGTTGAAGCCAATATCGAGATTGTCTCCTTCGTATTCCACCATAACAGTTTCTTCTGCCTCTTCCTGTAGCGGGTTGTTGGCGTGCATATCCAACTTCCCGGCACGCAACATCAACCTGACATTCCTGTATAGCTCATTCGACAAAATCGCTGTCCTGGATAACGCTTCCTTCAATAGCCGCCGATCAGCGATGACTACTTTATCACCCCCACTCGGGATCGCCCTTGAGTAATCCGGATAAGTTGCGTCAATCAGTTTAGTAATCAGCCTAACATCGCCACGGTCTACCTGCATATGATTCGCTGTGAAATTAAGCGTTACCGGTTCTTCCGAGTTTTCATCAAGAACCCGAACCAACTCTACCACGCCCTTTCTCGGAATGATGAACTGGTGACTACCCTCGGCACCGGTACTGACAAAACTCGTCGCAAGTCTTTGGCCATTGGTCGCAACAAACCTCACCACTCCGTCCAGGACCTCCAACAGTACGCCGTTAAAAAAATAGCGAACGTCCTGTTGTGCCATCGCAAAACTGGTGCGCTGTAATAACCTTGTTAGATCCTGAACTGACAGAGCTATCGATACTTCATAGTCGCCGGTCTCAATATTAGGGAAATCACTAACAGGCAATGTAGCGAGGAAGGAATTGAACCGCCCACTATCAACTGCAACGCGGTTGCCCTCGAGGTTAGCAGACATCTTCGCTCCATCAGGAAGGCTTTTGCAGATATCCAATAGTTTCCGAGCCGGCACAGTCACTTCACCGGGAGAATCAACAACAACATCAGCTATTACTACGGTAAGTTCAACTTCCTGATCGGTACCCGTAATGACCAACCTATCCTGCTCCAGGCTAAGCAGGAGATTTGCAAGAACCGGGCTCGTTTGACGACGCTCCACCACACCGCTGGTCAGCTGTAATGGATCGAGCAGTTTTTCTCTAGCAATCGTAAATTTCATTCGACATCCAATGACATCAACCTGTTCAACAACTTCACCAAAGCTGCACTCAGGTCGTTAACAATCGTAGGAGGTTATTGTAATCCTCCCTGATGTCCCGGTTACTTTCCTTGAGTTCTTCGATCTTGCGACACGCGTGAAGAACCGTGGTGTGATCCCTACCACCAAAAGCGTTGCCTATTTCCGGCAAGCTGTGATTAGTCAGCTCTTTTGCCAACGCCATCGCGACCTGCCTTGGCCTGGCAATTGATCGGGTCCGTGTTTTTGAGTGGAGATCACCAAGGCGAATTTTATAATAGTCAGCAACCGTCTTCTGTATGTTATCCACCCCGATCTGTCGATCCTGGATCGCTAGCAAGTCCCGAAGCGACTCCCGAACCTGCTCGTTGCTGATTGCTTCGCCTGTAAAGTTCGAGTTGGCAATGACGCGCTTCAATGCGCCTTCCAGCTCCCTCACGTTTGATCTAATTCGTTCCGCTATGAAAAAGGCAGATTCACTCGGCAGGTTCACCTTGTCGATCTCAGCTTTCTTCAGCAGGATGGCTACCCGGGTTTCCAAATCAGGAGGCTCGACCGGGGCAGTCATGCCCCAGACAAAGCGGCTCTCCAGGCGCTCTTCCAACCCTTCAATTTCCTTCGGGTAGCGGTCGCAGGTCAACACAATCTGGCTTCCATCTTCCTGTAACCTATTGAATACATGGAAGAATTCTTCTTGAGTCTTCATCCCCTTTGCCAGAAACTGAATATCATCCATTAAAAGCACGTCGACTGAACGATAGTATTGAGTGAAATCACCCATGGTGCCGTGCTCGATCGCCCTGACCATATCTTCCATAAATCGCTGCGAATACATGTAAGCCACCTTCAAGTTCGGGTGACGATCGGCGATGGAGTTGCCAACCGCATGCATCAGGTGAGTCTTGCCAAGCCCAACGCCTCCATAGAGCAACAACGGATTATATGAAGAGCCACCGATATTTTCTGAAACCTGTAGTGCAGCGGCCCTGGCTATTTGATTAGAACGACCCTCCACAAAGGTATCGAACGTGAATGCTCTATTGAGATCCAACAACGGATAGAAACGCTCGCGCGCCGCAAAGGTATTAGATGCTTGAGATTTTACCTCGGCAAGCCTGCCACTGCTCCCGATTTCCAGCGCTACAGATTCTGAACCGTTTTCTGTTAGCAACTCCTGAATTCTATTCAAGAACTGAGTGTCAACCTGATCCTTTATATACCTATTTGGGGCCAGCAGCCTTACGTTGCCACCATCACCAGTAGCCTGCAAAGGCCTTATCCAGGTATTAAATTGCTGAGAAGATAGTTCGTCTTCAAGCCTATCAAGACACTTCTGCCAAATTTTGGCCCCCACAATACCCCCATAATTAATACGCTAATTATAATTCGTGTTTCTTGCTTTGCTTGGATTTTCTCAACCGAGATGAACTGGTTCAGTGGTAAATCGAGGCACTTGATAATGCTTGAAGCACGGTTGGATATTAACTTGAATTCACCATTCAAGCCAAGCGATTGCGACAAAAAACATGCCGAAAAGTATTTATTTTTCAGTTATTTATGCAACAAAGGCCTGACTAACCAGTGGTTAACCTGTGGATAAGCTGTGGGTTAAACTTACCCCCTTAATGAACCCGTTGGCCATGTGGATAAGTCCTCTGTTTACCACCAGTTTTTACACAGGATACCCAGTGGTAAAGCACTGGATAACACCCTGGTTATTACGCCCATAAACCATTGATTTCAAGACATAATGCCTACTTACGCACAGGAAAGAGCCCTATAATAGAAACAGTAATAATAAAATATATATATATAAGTACTCTATTTATAAAGAAACGGCAAAGTTGCTGGAACAGCTATAAACATGGAATTGACCTAAACCAACATCTTCTTTAGAATCGCGCTCCTTTTCGACATCCAATTATCGGGTAATTATCATGAAGCGAACATTCCAACCCAGCGTTCTTAAAATGAAAAGAACCCATGGCTTTCGTGCCAGGATGGCCACGAAAGGTGGACGTTTGGTCATAAAAAGGCGTAGAGCTAAAGGCCGCAAAGTACTTTCCGCCTGACACAGAGCCTTTGCGCTACCCCAACTGGCCTTTGAGGCGAGTAACATCGCTAACCCTAAACAGCTAAATCAGTGTTTCCCTTTAAGTCATCGACTGGCGCACTCCTATGAATTCGATGCGGTATTCGATACTAACCAGGCACGAATTAGCTCGTCTTCGTTGTTGCTGCTAGCAAAGCAAAACACCTGGGGATTTAACCGCTTAGGGATGATCGTAAGCAAAAAGAGTATTCCTGGCTCGGTTCAGCGTAACAAAGTTAAGCGAAGAATCAGGGAAACGTTTCGCAGAATCGCCCCTGAACACGAATTAGGATGGGATATCGTGGTAATGACCCGGCCAAAGATCAAGGCCGAAAAGGACCTTACAGGGTATCTACAAAATTCCTTTATGTCCCTCGCTGAGAAACTCAGGTAATGACGTAAGATATGAAACGAGCTTTTTTATCACTAATTCGATTCTACCAATTGACCATCAGTGTCTTTCTTGGACCACGTTGTCGTTTCCATCCCTCCTGTTCTGCCTACAGTGCAGAAGCAATAGAGACTCACGGCGTATTTAGAGGCCTTGGAATGACAGCAGTTCGGGTCGGTAAATGTCACCCTTTTCATCCCGGTGGATATGACCCTGTACCCACTGACCACCAACCCAGCGCAGTTGAAGAGGGAATGTAGATGGATATTCAACGCGTACTAATCCTGTTGGGCCTGGCTGTGACCTCCTACATGCTTATTCTGGCGTGGAACGAAGACTATTATCAGGGCTCGACCCAAACGCCAGCTGAGTCGGTCCCTATCAACGAGTCATCCTCGTTCGAAGACGTACCGCAGACAATCGCCGAATCAGCCTCAGTGGGTACAGCAGATATCGTTCCCTCTTTGGAAGGCGAAGAGATAATCCCAGAAGTAGTGCAGGTTCAAACACCTAGAAACCTTGTGACTGTCAAGACAGATGTGCTGGTCGTCAAGATCGATCCCAAGGGAGGAGACATTGTTAGTGTTGCCCTGCCGAAATATCCAGCACAATTGGAAACGCCTGACATTCCTTTCGTCCTGGTAGACCCCAAGAATTCATATGTTGCGCAGAGCGGACTCATTGGCCCGAGCGGAACAGACAAGCAAGGGTTTAGGCCAACTTTCACCGCCGACAGCACTTCTTTTGAAATGGGTGACGCACCGGCGCTGACTGTCACCTTGACCACAATCCAACAGGATGGCAGCAGAATTCTCAAAAGTTACCAATTCACCCGTGGCGAATACCTGATTGAGGTGGACTACCAGATAACGAATTTGGGTCGTGATTCCTGGAAAGGTGGACTATTCGCGCAGATCAAACGGGACGGCCAGAGTCCTGTGTCTTCATCAGAGAATCTAATGGGAATGCAGCCTTACGTCGGTGGTGCCACTCGCTCAGACGAGGAGCTCTACAGAAAGCTGGAATTTGATGATATTGAGGAGGAAAGCTACAAGCTAACGCTTGATGAAGGTTATATCGCCATGGTGCAGCACTATTTTGTGAGTGCCTGGGTGCCCCGGGAGGTTGTTGGAAATACCTATCGCGGTAGAAAATTAAAAGGCCAGGATATTTATCTGTTTGGACTCACTACGCCACCTGTCACGATAGCGCCGGGAGAAACGGGGACCATCGGAGCCAGCTTTTATGCGGGGCCGAAAGACCAGTACAGGCTTGAAGAGATAGCAACGGGGCTTGAGCTAACCACAGATTACGGTTTTCTCTGGTGGCTAGCCCAGCCTCTGTTTTTCATGCTCACAGGTATTCACTCGTTTGTTGGGAACTGGGGCCTGGCGATTATTGGGCTCACGATTATCGTTAAATCCTGCCTTTACCCATTATCAGCAGCGAGCTTCAGGTCGATGGCGAAGATGCGTAAGCTGCAGCCTGAAATGGCCCGCCTGAAAGAACGTTTTGGTGATGACCGCCAGCAATTCTCCCAGGCAATGATGGAACTGTACAAGAAAGAGGGAGCGAACCCGTTGGGTGGTTGCTTACCTATTTTGTTGCAGATGCCAGTGTTTCTAGCGCTTTACTGGACACTGATGGAAAGTGTCGAGCTGCGCCAGGCACCTTTCTTCCTCTGGATCTATGACCTGTCAGCGATGGACCCGTACTTTATCCTCCCGATATTGATGGGTATCTCTATGTTCCTGACGCAACGCATGCAGCCGGAACCACCTGACCCCGTCCAGGCAAAGGTTTTCAAGTTCATGCCTATCATGTTCACGTTCTTCTTCTTGTGGTTTCCATCCGGCCTTGTTCTGTACTGGCTTGTTAACAATATCTTGTCGATCCTCCAGCAAGTTTATGTGACCAGACAGTTAGAAAAAGCTTCCTGACAACGATCGCAGCTTTCCCCTAAACAGATGCCTTATGTCAAAGACACGATAGCTGCCAGGGCAACTGCCCCAGGCAGAGGTGGTGTCGGCATTGTTCGTGTTTCCGGTCCTGGTGTCAGGGCGATTAGTCGCGAGATCCTGGGAGAAATACCCGAACCACGGCTAGCGACCTACTCGGATTTTAGCGACGGCAAAGATGTTATTGACCAGGGTATAGCGCTCTATTTTAACGCTCCGGGTTCTTTTTCAGGCGAGGACGTGCTGGAACTGCAAGGTCACGGTGGACCGGTGGTGCTCGAAATGCTCCTCAATAGAGTTATTAGTTTAGGGGCCAGAATAGCGGCACCCGGAGAGTTTAGTCAGCGCGCATACCTGAATGACAAAATGGACCTGGCCCAGGCAGAAGCAATAGCAGACCTGATTAACAGCAGTACAGAGGCTGCAGCAAGGGGTGCGGTGCGTTCCCTGCAAGGCGAATTCTCTACCAGGATCAACCACCTTGTCGCAAAAGTGATAGAGCTGCGGGTTTTTGTTGAAGCATCCATCGATTTTCCAGAGGAAGAAATAGACTTCCTTTCAGATGAAAGAATAGAGGTAGCGCTGGCTGAAGTGCACCAGGAACTGGACAAGGTACTTGACGAAACGAGTCACGGAGCTCTTTTAGTTGAAGGTGCATCTGTCGTTTTAATGGGTAAGCCGAATGCCGGTAAATCAAGTTTGATGAATCTTCTTACGGGGAGGGACACATCGATAGTGACAGATATTCCAGGCACTACAAGAGATGTCGTCAATGAAACCCTGCAGTTGGATGGCATACCGTTGCGACTTGTAGATACTGCGGGGATAAGAAATAGCGTTGATAAAATCGAGGCAGAGGGGGTCAAACGCGCATTGGCGGCGGGAGAAGAAGCAGACTTGGTGATCGCCGTGGTGGATGCCAGCGAGTCAGATGCAATGAAACAGGCCGAATCGCTGTTGGAAGATAGACGAACGGTGGTTGTCTTCAATAAAATTGACCTTGTCGCCGATACGGACCTGTTAACCGATGGAATACAGATGTCTGCCAAGACGGGTTTGGGGTTGCAGAGCCTTAAAGATCAGCTCAAGAATAGACTTGGACTATCGCCAAATGCGGGGTCCGGGTTTACCGCCAGAAATCGACATATTATTGCCCTTGGTCGCTGTAAAGAGTCTCTGGTTGCGGCCAGGAGTTTGCTTGTTGAACAGAGAGCCGGAGAGCTCGTGGCCGAGGAGCTTAGGGTTTGCCAGCGGTATCTTTCGGAAATCACCGGTGAGTTTACGGCGGACGACCTGCTGGGCGAGATATTTGGCAGTTTTTGCATAGGAAAGTAGAATAAGGTGGAGCGTGACTTTGGTTGAGCCTTCCGTATACTTCCCGTCCCGTCATTTCCTATTAGACATCCCCCCTTCGAAGGGCAGAGATTGTGAGTAACCAGAATCGTTTTGATGTGATAGTTGTCGGTGGCGGTCATGCCGGAACAGAGGCTGCCCTCGCGTCTGCACGGGCGGGCGCAGCAACGCTATTGCTGACTCAAAATATCGAAACGCTCGGTCAGATGTCCTGTAATCCAGCCATTGGCGGGATTGGCAAAAGTCACTTGGTCAAAGAAATAGACGCACTGGGTGGTGCAATGGCCATCGCTGCTGATCATGCGGGTATTCACTTCAGAATACTGAATTCCAGAAAAGGACCTGCTGTCAGGGCTACCCGGGCTCAGGCCGATCGTCAGTTATACAGGGTGGCCATTCGGCGTATTCTTGAAAACCAGCCAGGATTATCACTTTTCCAACAATCGGTTGACGATCTGCACATTGAAAATGGGCGTGTTACTGGTGTACTCACCAACATGGGGCTTTCGTTCCATGCGCCTACGGTTGTATTGACCGTCGGAACATTCTTAGGGGGCTTGATCCATGTAGGTATGGACAAACAAGCCGGTGGTCGAGCCGGTGATGCCCCGTCCAACGCTCTGGCAGACAGACTGCGAGAATTACCCTTCACGGTCGATCGGTTAAAAACAGGAACCCCGCCAAGGATTGACGGTAGATCTGTCGATTTTAGCGAGCTGGAAGAACAGCCCGGTGACGAACCAAGGCCGACGATGTCTTATCTGTCTACCCTGGCTGATCATCCGAGACAGGTTTCATGTCATATCACTCACACGAGTGCACAAACCCACGATATTATTCGTGGCGGATTGGACCGTTCTCCCCTGTATTCCGGAGAAATAGAAGGCGTAGGGCCTCGTTATTGTCCTTCGATTGAGGACAAGGTTGTTAGATTTTCGGATAAGAATTCCCACCAGATATTTATCGAGCCAGAAGGGCTGGGTACCCATGAACTCTATCCGAACGGTATCAGTACCAGTTTGCCCTATGATGTTCAGGTCAATCTGGTTCGCTCGATCAAGGGGTTTGAGAACGCGCATATCACGCGGCCCGGCTATGCCATTGAATACGACTATTTTGAACCAAGAGAACTACAACCCAGTCTCCAGACGCGCCATGTAGAAGGGTTGTACTTTGCCGGTCAGATTAATGGAACCACCGGGTATGAAGAGGCCGCCGCGCAGGGGCTGGTGGCGGGTCTTAACGCTGCCAGACAATCACAGGGTAAAGCGCCGTGGTGCCCCAAACGTAGCGAGGCCTACATCGGGGTATTAATTGATGACCTGATTACCATGGGAACCCGTGAACCTTATCGAATGTTCACATCCCGGGCAGAGTATCGGTTGATATTGAGACAAGATAACGCGGACAGGCGCTTGACGGAAATTGGCCGAGAGCTTGGTATAGTAGGCGAAGATCGATGGAACAGTTTCTGTGAAAAGCGGGATCAGATCGATCGATTGAGTGGTGAAATGAGGGTCAGTTTCATCCAGCCGGGTAATGCGGAGGTTGAAGCGCTACTCGGTCAAACCCTCACCAGGGAGTATTCCCTGCACGATCTGGCAAAGCGACCTGAGGTCAAAGTCGACGAACTACTTAGCGCCATCGACCACGAAAGGCTACCCGAGCATGTCACCGAACAGGTAGAGATTGATTGCAAGTACCAGGGATATATTGTCAGGCAACTGGATGAAATAGATCGTATTGAGGCGCAGCAGGACTTCACGCTTCCTGGAGACCTTGATTATACCGAGATTCATGGGCTCTCGAATGAAGTCGTGCAGAAACTAAATCAGGTAAAACCAGCAACTTTGGGTCAGGCCGGAAGAATATCCGGTGTGACTCCAGCCGCCGTTTCTATACTGCTGATCCATTTGAAAAAGCAGGGTAAGTCCCAGGTAAGACAAAGAGCCCGATGAACCTAAAAGAAAAGATAGAGCGTGGCCTGGTCGCCCTGTCGCTTGAATCCCACGTCGAGGTCGCAGAGAAGCTGGAGCAATACCTTGCGCTCATCACTAAATGGAACAAAGTGACCAACCTGACTTCGATTGATAACCCGGAACAGATGGTTTTGGTACATTTACTGGATTCGCTTTCTATCCAACCTTACCTTAGCGGCCAACGGATACTTGATGTGGGCAGTGGAGCCGGTTTGCCGGGCATACCTCTCGCGCTGATCAATGAAGATAAAGACTTTATACTGCTCGATTCTAACGGTAAGAAAACGCGGTTTATGCTTCAGGCGACGATCGAATTAGGCATTAAAAACATACAAGTCGTTCAATCAAGAGCGCAGGACTTCCAAGGTGAGTTCGATCAGGTTGTGTGCCGCGCATTCACAGGTACTGAAGATTTTGTTAAGGCGTGCTCACACCTGTTAGCACCAGGAGGAAGCCTCCTCGCTATGAAGGGGCCAGCGGAACGCGAGGTCACTCTGCCACCGGGTTTTAAGCAGATTATTCATCAACTGAATGTTCCAGATTTGCTCTCCGAGCGCTATTTGATTGAGATTGGACAGTGACGGTTGTTCTGGCCATTGCTAACCAGAAGGGTGGTGTCGGTAAAACGACAACCAGCGTAAACCTTGCAGCTTCCATTGCGAAGATGAATCGCAAAGTGTTGTTAGTTGACCTCGACCCCCAGGGTAACGCGACCATGGGTAGTGGCCTCGATAAATCAGATCTGCAGCAATCGGTTTATAACGTTTTGGTAGGTGATGCCGAGGCGGCAGATGCGATTGAGAACGCCGAGGCGGCAGGTTACGACTTACTGGGAGCAGATGCTGACCTGACCGGTGCAGAAATTGAGCTTACTGATTTCGACCGTCGGGAATATAGGCTCCGTGAGGCGCTGCTTGGCGTTCGAGTGCGCTATGACTTTATTATCATTGACTGTCCACCCGCACTTGGGTTGCTGACGCTTAACGGGCTGGTTGCAGCGGACAGTGTCATTATTCCCATGCAATGTGAATATTATGCGCTTGAGGGCTTATCTGCGTTGATGGATACCATTAGTCGTTTGCAATCATCGTTCAATCGTAACCTGAAGATCGAAGGACTGGTGCGCACCATGTATGATCCGCGTAACACGCTGAGTCGGGAAGTATCCTTGCAGTTGATTGATCACTTTGGCGATGCTGTCTACCGAACAATTATACCAAGAAATGTTCGTCTGGCTGAGGCACCTAGTTATGGCGTGCCGATACTTTTTTATGATAAATATTCCCGTGGAGCAAAAGCCTACCTGGCGCTTGCGGGTGAGGTGTTGAAGCAACACCCTGGCGCTACCTGATAGCATTCAGTCAGCGCTGTAACTTCGAGGAATTTGGATAATGGTGGCTAAGAAAAGAGGCTTGGGTCGTGGCCTGGATACGTTGCTCCCGATGATGGAAAAAGCAGCGCCACACCAGATCGGTCTGGAAGAGATTCCGATAGAATTCATTCAGCCCGGGAAATACCAGCCAAGAACTTATTTTGCTGAGGAATCCATCGCAGAACTTAGCGATTCGATAAAAGCCCAGGGTCTCATCCAGCCAATTGTGCTGCGGCCAATTGGCGATGATCGTTACGAGATCATTGCGGGTGAAAGGCGCTGGAGAGCTGCACAATTAGCAGGCATAGAAAAAATACCGGCAGTTATCCGAACCGTCGATGACGAATCAGCTCTTGCGATGTCTCTTATCGAGAATATCCAGCGTGAAGATCTGAACCCCCTGGAAGAGGCTACCGCCTTGCAGCGGCTTATCGATGATTTCCAGTTTACGCATCAGGAAGTGGCTGAAGCGGTTGGTAAATCTCGCAGTGCAGTGACAAATACCTTGCGATTGACTCAACTGGCACAGCCGGTAGCGGAAATGCTGGTGGCAGGAGACCTTGAGATGGGCCATGCCCGTGCGCTGCTGACGCTGGAGGTTAATCAACAGGTAGAGGTCGCCAAACAGGTTGTAGCCCGGGGGTTAAACGTAAGACAGACGGAAGAGCTGGTTCGAGTTGCCGGTAAGACAACAGGTGCTGCAGGCGTGAAGCCAGGTAAGGATGCTGATATAAGGCGGCTTGAACAAAATCTCGGCCAAACACTGGGCCAGCCAGTACAAGTAAGGCACACCAAGAAAGGAGCAGGAAAGCTGGTGATCAGCTACAGCTCCCTCGATGAACTCGACGGAATACTGTCGAAGATGGGCTACCAGGAGGAGTGAAAGGACCAATAATGAGTGCCGCTTTAGCACAGTAGTGATAATTCTGCGTAAACCTCACAAAAACTGGCGTTCCAAGTTGCCCCCGTACTGCTTAATCTCTATACTCTGCCCCGCGACGAAGTGGGCCTTTTTGAATAAGAAATCTTTTGGTTTTAATGAAAGCGAAGGCGTCTAATCGTTTGGGCAATTTAACCAAATCGCCGATCTTTCAAATCGTTGCAGCACAGTTCTTTGCGACATTTCTTGCATCAGCTTTGTGTTTGGTTTTTGACCGGGTAGCGGCAATATCTGCGGTAATGGCAGGGGTGACCTGCGTTGTACCCGGGTGTTACACACTGATGGTGAGCATGAGACCTGTGATCAAAGGTGATCCAGGCCTTAGCCAGGCACTGCGAGGCGAAGTGGGTAAAATTGCCCTGACGGCAGCCTTGTTTGCGCTGGTGTTTGTATTTGTTAAGCCACTGAATGTGTGGGTGTTTTTTGGTACATTTGTAGGATTGCAGTTATGTGTGGCTGGTGTCCTTTTGCTTCAGTCTCGCAAGCTAATGAAGCGCTGATATTAATAGAACAGGGTGAAGGTTCGCCTGGTACGGCGGCTTCCATCAACGAGCATTAAGACAACGAGCATTATAGAGAAGGACCATTTATAAAGATGGCTGGGGAATACGCAAACTCTTCCGAGTATATTCAGCATCACTTGACAAATCTGACTTATGGAAGGTTTGCCAACGGTGAGTGGGGCTTTGCTCACGGACCAGAAGATCTGGCTGAGATGGGTTTTTGGGCGGTTCACGTCGACACCATGTTTTGGTCTGTTTTCCTGGGCTGTGTGTTTTTGTTCATCTTTATTACGACAGCAAGAAAAGCCACCGCTGGCGTACCTGGTGGGCTTCAAAACTTCTGTGAATATGTGGTTGAGTTTGTCGATGACAACATCACGCAGGTCTTTGGGAACAGACCGAATATGATTGTAGGCCCGTTGTCTTTGACAATCCTGGTCTGGGTATTCCTGATGAATCTGATGGATCTGGTGCCGGTAGATATTATTCCTCATGCGGCAGCTCTCATGGGAATTCCCTATATGAAGGTGGTGGCAACTACTGACCCGAACGCGACGATGGGAATGTCTTTATCCGTATTTTTTCTCGTTTTGTATTACAACATCAAGATGAAGGGGCCGATTAAGTTCGGAGCGGGATTTTTTACCCATCCTATTCCAAGCATCTGGGCGGCGCCTTTCAACTTTATGCTCGAGATTGTGGACCTCATCGCGAAACCTTTATCTCACGGGCTTCGACTATTCGGCAATCTCTATGCTGGTGAAATGATTTTTATTTTGATCGCGCTTTTATACAGCAGCGGTTTTGTACTTGGTTTGTTAGGCGGCGTTATGCAATGGGCATGGGCCATCTTTCATATCTTGATTATTGGTTTACAGGCGTTCGTTTTCATGATCCTGACGATAGTTTATCTGACGCAGGCTCATGAGGTTGACGAACACTAAAATTTCTAGAAAACGACTATTAAAGCAGGAGTAATTCATGGAACAGTCGCTTATCTTAATCGCCGGTGGAATCCTGATGGGATTAGGTGCCATTGGTAGTGGTGTAGGTATTGGTATTCTGGGTGGTAAATATCTTGAAGGTGTTGCCCGTCAGCCAGAGTTACAGCCAATGCTGATGACACAGCTCTTTATCTCGCTGGCGCTGGTTGACGCGGTGCCCATTATTGCAGTGGGTATTTCACTGTACATGATCTTTGCGCTATAGATTCACGCAACTCTTGGTTTTTGAATCACGCAACCAAAGTCAGAGGTGAACTGTGAATATTAATTTGACCATGCTTGGACAGGCGATTTCTTTCGCGGTGTTTGTCCTATTCTGCATGAAATATGTTTGGCCACCGCTCACGACGATTATGAGAGAGCGCCAGAAAGCGATCGCTGATGGTCTGGAAAAAGCAACGGCAGCGGAGAAGCAGCTGGAGCAAGCCAACGAATCGGCAGGCCTTGAACTCGAAGAAGCCAAGAAGCAGTCAGCAGAACTGATTGCTCAGGCCAGAACCAGAGCTTCGCAGATTGAAGAAGAAGCTAAAGCCAAGGCAACCGAGGAGGCAGCTCGGATTGTAGAGGGCGCTCAAGCAGAGATTGATCAAGAGATCCATCGTGCCAGGGAAGAGCTTCGGGCAAAGGTCGGTGAGCTAGCGGTTGAGGGTGCCGAGAGAATTCTTGAAGCATCTGTTGACCGTGCTGCACATGAAGCAATGCTGTCTAAACTTAGTGCGCAACTCTAGAGGCGAGGATGGCTGAAGCAGAATTAGCAACGATCGCCAGGCCTTACGCCAGAGCAGCGTTTTCAAGGGGTCTGGATCAAACAGACGGCCTTGGAACCTGGTCCAGGATGCTGAGCCTGTTGGCTGCAGCAGTATCGGAACCAATAGTGGAAGAAGCACTCGATACCCCAACGCTGACAACAGAAGACGAAACCAGCCTGATTCTGCAAGTGATGGGTGATGATCTTAACCAGGACGGTCAGAATTTTGTGAGCGTTTTGGCTGAATATGGTCGGCTTGCTTTGCTGCCGACTATTGCTGAGTTATTCGAGTTGCTGAAAGCGAACCATGAAAAGACCATGGACGTAGAGGTAACGAGCGCATTCGACGTATCTGATCAGGAAAAAACGGAATTGGGTGCGGCGCTGCAACGCATGCTGCAACGAGATATTAATATTGAAACCGAAGTCGACAAGTTACTGATTGGCGGTGTCGTCATTCGAGCAGAAGATACCGTGATCGATGACTCGGTGAAAGGCAGGCTGGAAAAGCTGTCTGCGGTGCTTAGCTAGATTCAGGCGCTGGGTTAGATAATGTAACAACGGCTTGATTGAGCCGCGATATAAACAGAATTTTAACGTACGAATAGAATTTAACTTTCCTTTGGGGAACAGGATATGCAACAACTGAATCCTTCCGAAATTAGCGAGATTATCAAGCAACGAATTGAAAAGCTTGATGTCTCGTCCGAGGCCAGAAATGAAGGAACTATCGTCAGTGTATCTGACGGTATTGTCCGGATTCATGGTCTGGCGGATGTCCAGAACGGTGAAATGATCGAGTTTCCGGGCAATTTGTTCGGGTTTGCTCTGAACCTGGAGCGCGACTCTGTCGGTGCGGTGGTGCTGGGAGACTACAAAAGTCTTCGAGAAGGCCAGACTGCAAAATGCACAGGTCGCATTCTTGAAGTTCCTGCCGGACCTGAATTGCTCGGTCGCGTCGTAGACGCGCTTGGTAATCCTATCGATGGTAAGGGGCCAATCAACGCCTCCAGTTCATCGCCGGTTGAGAAGGTAGCGCCGGGTGTTATTGCGCGTAAGCACGTTGACCAGCCGGTTCAGACTGGCCTCAAGTGTATTGACTCAATGATTCCTGTTGGCCGGGGCCAGCGCGAATTGATCATTGGTGACAGGCAGACAGGCAAGACGGCGATTGCCATCGATACCATTATTAACCAGGCCAAGTCTGGTATTAAGTGTGTTTATGTCGCTATCGGCCAGAAGCTCTCATCGGTAGCAGACGTGGTTCGTACCCTTGAAGAGCATGGTGCGATGGAGAACACGATTGTGGTTGTCGCTGGTGCTGCGGACCCTGCGCCGATGCAATATGTTTCAGCCTACTCTGGTTGTGCGATGGGTGAGTATTTCCGTGACCGCGGTGAAGATGCACTCATTATTTACGACGACCTGACAAAACAGGCCTGGGCGTACAGGCAGGTATCTTTGCTGCTGAGACGTCCACCAGGGCGTGAAGCGTATCCAGGTGATGTGTTTTACCTCCACTCCCGGTTGCTGGAACGTGCTGCCCGGGTAAATGCCGATTATGTTGAAGCTCAGACTAATGGTGAGGTTAAAGGTAAGACAGGGTCCCTGACGGCACTGCCGATTATTGAGACCCAAGCAGGTGACGTATCTGCATTCGTTCCAACCAACGTTATTTCGATTACGGACGGACAGATATTTTTGGAGTCCGACAAGTTCAATGCGGGCGAACGACCAGCCATGAACCCGGGTATTTCAGTATCCAGGGTTGGTGGTGATGCCCAGATGAAGTTCATGTCCAAGATCTCTGGTGGTATCAAGCTAGCACTAGCCCAGTATCGTGAACTGGCGGCCTTTTCACAGTTTGCATCTGACCTTGATGACGCGACTCGAAGACAGCTGGAACATGGTGAGCGAATAAACGAGCTCATGAAGCAAAAACAGTACGCGCCGATGACCGTTGCTGAAATGGGTGTGGTGCTTTATGCCGCTAACGAAGGTTTTTTGCAGGATGTTGATGTAGATAAGGTGCTGGATTTTGAAGCCGCTCTGACTTCTTACATGAATTCCGAGCACGCTGACTTTATGGCTGAGGTTAACGCAGAAGGTGCTTACTCCGATGATGTTGTCGATCGAATGCATAAGGCCATCGAAGCATTTAAATCAACACAGTCCTGGTAAGCAATAGTTCACTAACGAGGCAGTTATGGCGAACGCCAAAGAGCTCCGCAAACAGATAGGTAGCATTAAGAATACGCAGAAGATCACCAGTGCCATGGAAATGGTAGCGGCGAGTAAGATGCGTAAAGCCCAGGAACGCATGGCAAGGGGTCGGCCCTATTCCGATCACATCAGATCTGTGATTGGTCATGTCGCTAATGCTTCGCCCGAGTATCACCATCAGTTTATGGTAGAGCGCGACGTTAAACGGGTCGGCTTCATTGTTATCACCACCGATAAAGGTTTGTGTGGTGGTCTCAACATAAACCTGCTCAAGAAAGTAATTGGTGAAATAAAAACCTGGTCAGAACAGGGAATTGAATACGATCTTTGTCTTATCGGTAACAAGGGAGCGCAATTTTTCAGAAGCTACGGCGGAAACGTTGTTGCGGCCAGTTCACATGTTAGTGAATCTCCGCAGATCAGCGATCTTATAGGTAGCATCAAGGTTATGCTCGATGCGTTTGAGGAAGGTAAAGTCGACAAGATTTACCTTGCGAACAACGTATTCGTTAACACCATGACTCAGACGCCTACGATCAGGCAATTGGTACCACTGGACCGTGAGGAAGACGAGGGTATGCAGCATCGCTGGGATTATATTTATGAGCCGGATGCGCGCCAGTTGATTGAAGGCCTGGTCACCAGGTTCATTGAATCGCAGGTGTATCAGGGAGTGGTCGAGAACGTAGCTTGTGAACAGGCTGCGAAGATGATCGCAATGAAGAGCGCCACAGATAATGCCGGTGATTTGATTGATGAGCTCCAGCTGATCATGAACAACGCCCGGCAGGCTGCGATTACACAGGAACTATCAGAAATTGTCAGTGGTGCTGCTGCGGTATAGCAGGCATCTCCATAGTGTTAAGTAGAAGAGGAATTAGCAATGGGTAGCGGACGTATCGTATCGGTAATTGGTGCGGTTATTGATGTTGAATTTCCACGTAACGATGTACCCAAGGTGTATGACGCCTTGATGATTGACGACAACAACACCACGTTGGAGGTCCAGCAGCAGTTGGGTGATGGTGTCGTGCGAACAATTGCGATGGGTTCATCCGAAGGTATTAGTCGTGGACTTGCGGTATCAAATACCGAGGGGCCAATATCAGTGCCGGTTGGGGAACAGACACTTGGCCGGATTATGGATGTGTTAGGTAACCCAATTGATGATCGCGGCCCGATCAATGAAACAGACCGTATGCCGATTCACCGGTCTCCACCTACCTTCGAAGAGCAGGCTGGTAGTCGTGATTTGCTGGAAACGGGTGTAAAGGTTATTGACCTGATCTGCCCCTTTGCCAGAGGCGGTAAGGTTGGTCTGTTTGGTGGAGCGGGTGTTGGTAAAACCGTCACCATGCTTGAGCTGATCAACAACATCGCGAGTGAACACAGTGGTCTTTCTGTATTTGCTGGTGTTGGGGAGCGTACTCGGGAAGGCAACGACTTCTATCATGAGATGCAGGATGCCGGTGTCATCGACAAGATTGCGATGGTATTCGGACAGATGAATGAACCACCTGGAAACAGGCTTCGCGTAGCACTGTCTGGTCTGACCATGGCAGAAAAGTTCCGTGATGATGGTCGTGACGTGCTGTTCTTCGTTGACAATATTTACAGATATACACTAGCGGGTACGGAAGTATCAGCGCTATTAGGTCGTATGCCATCAGCTGTAGGCTATCAGCCCACGCTGGCGGAAGAGATGGGTGTTCTTCAGGAACGAATTACTACGACGAAATCCGGTTCTATTACCTCCATCCAGGCGGTCTATGTACCTGCCGATGACCTGACTGACCCTTCCCCGGCAACGACATTTGCTCACCTTGATTCAACGGTGACTCTGTCCCGAGATATTGCTTCACTGGGCATCTATCCAGCGGTAGATCCGCTTGATTCAACGTCAAGATTACTTGATCCACTAGTGGTTGGTGATGAACATTACAATGTCGCAGAAGGCGTTAAGAGTATCTTGCAGCGATACAAGGAACTTAAGGACATCATTGCGATCCTGGGTATGGATGAGTTGTCAGAAGAAGACAAACTGACCGTTTACCGGGCTCGGAAAGTCAGCCAGTTTTTCTCGCAACCAATGCACGTTGCAGAAGTGTTCACCGGTCAGCCTGGTGTCTACGTGTCTCTTGCAGATACCATTCGAAGTTTCAAAGGTATTATGGATGGCGAATATGATGACTTGCCAGAAGCGTCCTTTAGTATGGTCGGCAGCATCGAACAGGCCATCGAAAAAGCCAAAACACTATAGGTAATTAAATGGCTTCTACAGTTTTTTGTAGCATCGTTAGCGCAGAGCAAGAAATCTTTGCCGGACAGGTAGAGATGGTTGTTGCATCTGGCACTATTGGCGAGTTGGGTATTTTACCGGGTCACACACCTCTGTTGTCCGGGGTGAAGCCCGGCCCTGTTCGGTTAATCCTTGAGGGTGGCGAAGAACAAATCTTCTTTGCGTCGGGCGGTTTCATTGAAGTTCAGCCAACTTCAATCACTATTCTCGCAGATACGGCTATGCGTGCCGACGATCTTGACGAAGCGGAGGCGCTGGAGGCGAAGAAGAAAGCAGAACTGGAGCTATCAGGCCAGAAATCGGATATCGACTTTGCACGTATTACCGCCGATCTACAGGAACAAGCAGCAATGCTGCGAACGATTCAGAAGGTTCGCAACAAAAAACACTAGGCTGTTTTTAGTCGGCTATTTAGCGCTTAGGGTTTTTTGCTCAATTGCCCTGAGGTTGTGCGCCGAGCACTGTCATCTCGGCTGGGATGGCGCTGGAATCAATAGAATGACATCAATAAAATGACACGAGGTGGCCTTGGCCGCCTTTTTTGTGTCCGCTTAGAATACTTTTTTTAAGGTAAGCTTGTGCCATGACCCAATCCCTTGAAGTATGCATCCTGGCCGCTGGCGTCGGCAGTCGTATGTGCTCGGACAAGCCGAAGGTATTACAGACTCTGGCAGGAAAACCGTTACTTGAACATTTACTTGAAACGGTAAGCAGCTTCTCTCCCGCCAGCGTTCATGTTGTCGTAGGGCAAGGCTCTGAAGAAGTTAAGGCCAAATTTGCCGACCGAACAGATATTAAGTGGGTTTACCAGGCCGAGCGAAAAGGCACTGGCCATGCCATGCAACAGGCGGCGCCCGATATTGATCCAGAGTCACGGGTATTGATTCTCTTAGGTGACGCTCCACTTGTTAAAAGAACGACACTTGATGAGCTGACCTCGGTTGACGCAGATCTTACGGTGCTTACGGTCGACATGGAGGAGCCATATAACTACGGGCGTATCCTGAGGGAAGATGAGCGAGTGACAGAGATCATTGAAGAAAAAGACGCTAACGAGCGGCAGCGATCAATCAGGGAAATCAACTCAGGTGTCATGGTCGCCGACGGTAGGAAGCTAGTGTCCTGGCTTAAGCAGCTAACGGATGACAATGCTCAGAAGGAGTTTTTGCTTACAGATATTGTTCGTTATGCCAACAGCGAAGGGTCGATCGTTAAGGCCTACAAAACGGATGACCCGTTTGAAGTGACGGGTATCAATACATTCTCGCAATTAGCGGGGTTGGAGAGAGCATTGCAGCACAAAACAGCGCAACAACTAATGGGCCGGGGCGTTCAGCTGATGGATCCTGCACGGATTGATGTGCGCGGCAATTTGGTGGTGGGTCGTGGCGTCTCGATCGACATCAACGCTATTTTTGAAGGTGAAGTAACCATCGGCGATGATGTCACCATTGGCCCCAATTGTGTGATCAAGGATAGTCAAGTTGGTACTGGCTCGGTCATAAAAGCGAATTCTATGCTTGAGCAGGCCTTAGTAGGGGAGCGTTGTTCAGTGGGGCCTTTTGCTCGACTCCGGCCCGGCGCTGAACTGGAAGACGAGGTGGCTGTTGGCAATTTCGTCGAGATAAAGAAAAGTAAGCTAGGTAAAGGCAGTAAGGCCAGTCATCTCACCTACCTGGGGGATTCGAGCATCGGTGCGGATGTTAACATTGGTGCCGGAACAATCACCTGCAACTACGATGGCGTGAATAAATACCAAACCTGTATTGGTGATGGTGCGTTTATTGGATCCAATTCGTCGCTGGTTGCCCCGGTGAGCATTGGCGCGGGCGCAACCGTTGGTGCTGGTTCAACAATCACCAAGGATGTTGAAGCAAATGAGCTTGCCCTTGGTCGTGGCAAGCAGAAATCAATTGCCAACTGGCGACGACCAGAGAAGAAGTAGGAGATACGATGTGTGGAATAGTCGGCGCTGTTGCGCAGCGAGAAGTTAGTGAGATTCTTCTTGAGGGCCTAAGACGGCTTGAATACCGGGGTTACGACTCTGCCGGTATTGCCATGTTGAAGCACGACGGCAAACTCCAGCGCATAAGAAGGCAGGGAAAGGTCTCGGAATTAAGTGAGGCCTGCCGTGAAACTCCCCCCGTTGGAAAGACTGGAATCGCTCACACAAGATGGGCAACTCACGGTGAACCCAGTGAGCTAAATGCCCACCCCCATGCATCGGGTGGGATTGCGGTCGTTCACAACGGGATTATTGAAAATCATGAATCGCTGAGAGAGAACCTGATTAAAGAAGGTTATGTGTTCGAGTCTGCGACCGATACCGAAGTGATTGCGCACCTGTTACATCACGAACTGAAGACCTCCTCCGATCTGCGAGATGCGATGGATCGATTGCTCGATCAACTGGAAGGTGCCTACGCCGTTGCTGTCATTGATGAGAACCACTCTGGCAGAGTGATGGCGGCCCGGCTGGGTAGCCCGCTGGTCGTTGGCCTTGGCATAGGCGAAAACTATATCGCATCCGATCCCCAGGCATTGCGACCGGTCACGGATAGGTTCATTTTTCTGGAAGAAGGAGAACTGGTCGAAATCACCGCGGATGAAGTCTCCATCTTTGGGCATAACAAGGACGTTGTTGAAAGTCGCGCCGTTACTCTGGACGAGCGGCACGACGGGGCGGATAAGGGTAATTACCGTCACTACATGCAGAAGGAGATTTTTGAACAACCGGCAGCGATCGAGCGGACCCTTGCCGGGCGTTTGAGTGATAAGCATGTCTTGACGCATGCATTCGGTGTCGCAGCGGAATCAGTCTTTCGGGAAGTTGGAGCTGTTCAGATTGTTGCCTGCGGTAGTAGCTACTACACCGGCCTGGTCGCGAAGTACTGGTTCGAAGAGTATGCCGGTATACCCTGTCAGGTCGAGATTGCGAGCGAGCTTCGTTATCGAAAAACAGCGGTGCTTCCAAAGACGTTGCTGGTAACGATGTCCCAGTCCGGTGAAACCGCTGATACATTGGCGGCGCTGCGGAATGCTAAAGACAAGAATTACATTGCCAGCCTTTGCCTGTGTAATGTGCCTAACAGCTCTCTGGTCAGAGAGAGCGACCTGTCCTTAATGCTGGAAGCTGGTGTAGAGATCTGTGTAGCCTCGACGAAAGCCTTCACCAACCAGTTGGCTGATTTATTGCTGCTTGTAGGGGCAATAGGTCAGTACAATGACCTTGATGAGGCTGGCCACCTTGAACTGGTGGAAGCCTTGAAGACCCTGCCGGATGTTGTGAAGTCGACGCTAAAACTTGACGACCAGATCTGTCGAATTGCAGAAAAATTTGTCGCTAAGGACCATGCACTGTTCCTGGGGCGTGGCAGCCATTATCCCATTGCGCTTGAAGGGGCACTGAAACTGAAAGAGATCTCCTATATCCATGCGGAGGGTTACCCCGCAGGCGAGTTGAAGCATGGCCCGCTCGCCCTGGTTGATGATGATATGCCGGTGGTCGCAGTAGCACCGGGGGATGAACTGATTGAGAAACTTAAATCAAACCTGGAAGAAGTCCGGGCCAGGGGTGCTGAGCTAATTGTATTTGCAGACGAAGATGTCACCTTAAGGGAGGCTGAGCGCGTCACAGTCCTCAACATTCCTGCTTGCTCCGCTATGATATCTCCCATCGTTTACACAATTCCCGTACAGCTATTGGCCTATCACGTTGCCGTGTATAAAGGTACGGACGTTGACCAGCCACGAAACCTGGCCAAATCGGTGACTGTCGAATAACCATGGATGTCTCCCATCTTCTGGATTCTCTGAATGAGCGACAACGCGAGGCTGTCGCTGCACCTCCTGGTAGCTCCCTTATTCTGGCGGGCGCTGGTAGTGGCAAAACCCGTGTACTAATCCACAGAATTGCCTGGCTGATCCAGAGAGAAGCGCTGTCGCCTTACAGTATTCTAGCGGTTACCTTTACCAACAAGGCGGCAGCAGAAATGAGAGCCAGGCTCGAACAACTGCTCGCCATCCCAGTGAGAGGCATGTGGGTAGGGACCTTTCATGGTATTGCGCACCGCTTGCTAAGAGCCCATCACCGCGAGGCGGGTCTGCCTCAAAATTTCCAGATTCTGGATGCTGATGACCAGCTTCGACTGGTCAAACGAGTGATGATCAGCCTTGATGTCGATGAGAAGAAATGGCCTGCCAGGCAAGCCCTATGGTGGATCAATGGCCAGAAAGATGAAGGCCTTCGACCCTCCAGTATTGAGGATTATGGTGACCTGTACCTGAAGACCCATCTGGCAATCTACCGTGCGTACGAAGAGGCCTGCCAGCGCGGTGGCATGGTGGACTTTGCCGAACTTTTGTTGCGAGCTCACGAACTCTGGCTTAAAAACCCAGTGGTCCTGAAGCACTACCAGGATCGTTTTGCTGCCCTGCTGGTTGACGAGTTCCAGGATACCAACACTATTCAATATGCCTGGCTCCGGGTCCTTGCTGGCAATAGAGATAACCTGATGGTCGTGGGTGATGATGACCAGTCTATTTATGGTTGGCGGGGCGCGAAAATTGAGAATATCCAGCAGTTCACTAAAGATTTTTCGAATGCTTCGACAGTCAGACTTGAACAGAACTACCGGTCTACGTCGAACATCCTGACGGCAGCCAATGGATTGATTGACCAGAATACGAGCCGTCTGGGGAAAGAACTTTGGACCGACATGGGTGATGGTGATCCCATACAGTTATATGCGGGGTATAACGAGATTGATGAGGCGCGTTATATCGTCGAGCGGATAAAGTCCTGGTCGGATAGCGGTAACCTTTATGCCGAATCGGCTATTCTCTATCGATCTAACGCACAGTCGCGGGTATTGGAAGAAGCTTTGTTGCGGTCCCAGATGCCCTACCGTATTTACGGCGGGCAACGTTTTTTCGAACGGGTAGAGATTCGCAACGTCTTGGCTTACATGAGGTTGGTCAGTAGCCGGGATGCTGATGCGGCGTTTGAGCGAGTGGTCAATACGCCACCACGGGGTATCGGCGGGAAAAGTGTTGCAGAAATTAGAGTGCTCGCGAAGGCGGCGGGGATACCTTTGTGGCAGGCGGCAGAAAAAATTGTGGATGAAGGCCTGCTGACCGGACGAGCCAGGAAAGCCATCTCAGCATTTCTTTTGATGATTGAAAAGCTCGACGAGCAGACGGCTGAAGCCGATCTGGGTGAACTGGTTGAAGTCATTGTCGAAGTGTCCGGGCTGAAAGATTATCACGCTAAAGAAGGGGGGGAGCGTGGCCAGGCCCGAGTCGAGAATATGGCTGAACTGGTAACTGCAGCAAAAACCTTTGACCCCTCTGTAGACTATATTTTTGACACCGATCCCGACGAGCAGGAGGTGCCCAATCTCTCTGTGCTGGATGAATTCCTTAGTCACGCTGCGCTTGAAGCAGGCGAAGGACAGGGCGATCCGGATCAGGATTGTGTCCAGCTGATGACCATGCACAGCGCCAAAGGTCTTGAGTTCCCTCTGGTGTTTCTTTCGGGCCTCGAAGATGGTCTTTTTCCGCATATGATGTCTTTGGAAGAATCAGGAAGGCTGGAAGAAGAAAGAAGGCTTTGTTATGTCGGCGTCACCCGAGCAATGAAACAGCTGTACCTGACCTACGCAGAATCTCGTCGTATTAATGGTAGCGAAACATTCAACCGTCCTTCTCGCTTTATCAGTGAAATGCCCGAAGAAGTGATAAAAGAAGTGCGCCCACAGAAATCAGTGGTTTACCCAAAACCAGCGCCCTCCCGGATTGCCAATGAAGTAATGGGTACAGATTTCAAAATCGGCCAACGAGTGGTTCACCAGAAATTTGGTGAAGGTGTTATCCTGAATTATGAGGGAGAAGGATCCTCGGCTCGTGTCCAGGTTAACTTTTCCGAAGGCAGCAAGTGGCTGGTAATGGGTTATGCTAACCTCGAGGCCATTGGATAGTCTTCCCACCACATAATTAGCGCCGTACGAGGCGCACCACAAAGTCCCGGAACAAAAACTTATGATGTTAAGAAATCTTACCCTTTCATTGCTGATCTTGCTTGGTTCTTGTGGAGGGACCCAAGAACCAGTCGCTACCGACCGCGCTACACCTGCAGCGCCGCAGAAGATCTACGAATGGCGAATGGTAACGACCTGGCCAAAGAACCTTCCGGGCATGGGCATTGCCCCTGAAACGATGGCAAAGAAGATAAAGACCATGAGCAATGGACGGCTCGATATCAAAGTTTACGGTGCGGGTGAGATCGTTCCTGCGCTAGAGGTCTTCGAGGCTGTATCCCAGGGTACAGTCCAGATGGGCCACGGCGCTGCCTACTACTGGAAAGGCAAAGTGCCCATCGCTCAGTTTTTCACCGCGCTACCCTTTGGTCTGACTGCTCAGGAGATCAATGGGTGGTTGTTCCATGGCGGCGGTATGGAACTGTGGCGTGAGCTTTATGCGAAATACAACCTTGTACCTGTCGCGGGCGGGAATACGGGGGTTCAGATGGCGGGCTGGTTTAACAAGGAAATCAACTCCCTGGACGATCTTAAGGGTATGAAAATGCGTATTCCCGGGCTTGGTGGTGAGGTGTTCAGCCGCGTCGGTGGTACAGCCGTCAATCTGCCCGGTGGCGAAATATTTACGAGTATGCAGACCGGCGTCATTGATGCGACGGAATGGGTCGGGCCCTATAATGACCTTGCGTTCGGGCTTCACCAGGTGGCGAAGTATTACTACTACCCTGGCTGGCAGGAACCCGGCCCGAACCTTGAATTGATTATAAACAAGGAAGCGTGGGACGGGCTCCCGCCCGATCTTCAAGCTATTGTTGAAAACGCATCATTGGTGGTGAGCGCCGATCTTCTGGCTGAATATACCGCTAGAAATAATGCGGCGCTTCGCGAGTTGGTTGACATACATGGTGTTCAGCTGCGTCAATTGCCTGCGGATGTACTCCAGAAAATTCGAAAGATTTCATACGCTATGACAGAAGAAATTGTTGACCCGGACGACGAACTAGCGAATAGAATTTATAATTCGTACCAGACCTATCGTGATGGAGTCCTGTCGTATCATGAGATTTCAGAGCGAGCGTATATTAACGCCAGGGCGGCTGAATAGGTTTTGCTGGCGTTAGCCTGGCGAGAATCAATTACTGACAGTGATAATGGTAGGTAACGTTTCCACAGGATATCGGATACCGAATGAGGTATTAGTGCCTCGCCCGCCGCAGATGAGCAAACGAATATGAGTGAGCAAAAAAAGCAATCGGAATCTTCCACCTATAACAATCCTTTCCTGCAACAGGATGCGCCTCCGGTTATTGAAGACCCGTACTCGGTGCCGATTGAAGAGATTAATCCTATCGATGGACGGCTGTTCCAGATGGATATTCATGAGGCGCACTTTAAGCGCCTTCGGGAAGAAGATCCGGTTCATATGAACGAATTACCAAGCACCGGTCGCTATTGGTCGATTACAAAATTTGAAGACATTATGTATGTGGATAAGAATCATGAGCTGTTCTCGTCCGCAAGCGGCATAGCCCTTGGACCAAGAATTGATTTAGATCCGCGCCCTGAGGAGCTTAATCTTTCTAATTTCATCGCCATGGACCCCCCCAAGCACGATCTTCAGCGGGCGACAGTCAGTGGTGTCGTTGCACCCCCTAATCTCGCGAAGATGCAATCTCTCATCAGGGAACGGGTGGGCACCATTCTTGACAGTCTACCCGTTGCTGAAACCTTCAACTGGGTTGACCTGGTCTCCATCGAACTGACCACTCAAATGCTCGCTACCCTGTTTGATTTCCCGTTCGAAGATCGCCGTAAGCTGACCCGCTGGTCTGATGTTGCCACCGCCCCACCGGGTACAGGTATTGTCGATACAGCTGAGCAGAGAAGAGACGAGCTGTTGGAGTGTCTCGCTTACTTTACGCGACTCTGGAATGAACGCGCGGAGATGGAAAACCCCGGGTCAGATCTTATTTCGATGTTGGTCCACGGGGAAGATACGAAAAATATGGCCCCCCATGAGTTTCTGGGCAATCTTATCCTGTTGATTGTTGGCGGTAACGATACCACCAGGAACTCTATCAGCGGTGGCGTACTGGCGTTGAACCAGAACCCTGATGAGTATGACAAGCTGCGTAACAACCCCGAACTTATCCCCAATATGGTGGCGGAAATCATTCGTTGGCAGACACCTCTGCCCTATATGCGAAGAACGGCTAACCAGGACGTAGAGCTTCGCGGCAAGAAAATCAAGAAAGGCGAGCAGCTGTTGATGTGGTACATATCAGGTAACAGAGATGAAGAAGTTATCGATAATCCGAACGCCTTTCTTATCGACCGACCCAACGCACGACACCATCTTTCGTTTGGATTTGGTATTCACCGTTGTATGGGCAATAGGCTGGCGGAGATGCAGCTAAGAATCGTTTGGGAGGAGATCCTGAAGCGCTTTCATAAGGTAGAAGTTGTCGGTGAGGCAGAGCGTCTTCGGTCCAGCTTTGTCCGCGGTATTACTAATCTTCCTGTTCAGGTTCATCCCCTATAGGTAAACCCCGATATTTACTCGATGTAGCAAACGACGAAAGTTAATCAAAAGGTAGATCAATTATCGTTAAGCTGGTCAGGCAAAGTCGCGGTGTTGTTGACTAACCGTAGATTCTGGAAGGTAACCAGGTAGCCAGTTCAGGCAGGAATGCCAAAACGATAAGCATCATCAACTGAATACCGATAAATGGAACGACTCCCCGGTAAATATCACGGGTCGCGACCTCAGGAGGCGCAACGCCGCGAAGATAGAACAATGCGAACCCAAACGGTGGGGTCAGGAAGGAGGTCTGCAGGTTTATCGCGATCATGATGCCTAACCAGATGGGGTCAATTCCCAGCACCATTAGTACTGGACCAACAATGGGCACCACAACAAAAGTGATCTCAATAAAGTCCAGGATGAATCCCAGCAGGAAGATAACCACCATCACCACGATAGTTGCGCTAATAACGCCACCGGGAAGTCCTGATAACCAGCCGTGTACTAGTTCATCCCCGCCATAGCCTCTAAAGACCAAAGAGAACATTGAAGCACCGATCAGGATAAAGAACACCATGGCAGTGGTCTTTGTAGTGGACAGGGTAATCTCTTTTAAATGCCTGAGTGACAACTCGCGCCGGATTGCTGCCAGGGCAAGTGCGCCCATGGCGCCAACACCTGCAGCTTCGGTCGGCGTAGCGATACCACTTAATATTGACCCCAGTACTGCAATGATTAGTAACAGAGGCGGGAATATGCTGCCCATCATTAGCGAGAACGTGATATTGCCGGCCTTCACAGGAGGGGCCTTCTCTGGGTTTAGTGTTGCGGTAGAAACGATATAAATGACGTAAAGAAAAACCAGCACCAGGCCTGGAATGATTGCTCCTGCAAACAGGTGACCCACGGAGACGGTTTTTGGATTAAAGATACCCACTGATAGCTGGGCTTGTTGATAGGCATTTGACAGCACATCCCCCAGTAGAACCAGTGCGATGGAGGGCGGAATAATCTGTCCCAATGTTCCTGTGGCGCAGATGGTGCCAGTTGCAAGGGGTACGTCGTAACGTGCATTCAGCATGGCGGGCAGAGACATCAGACCCATCGTAACAACGGTCGCGCCAACAATACCTGTACTTGCTGCCATCAGCGCCCCAACGATAGTGACTGACAATCCCAATCCCCCGGGCAAGCCGCCAAATGCTCGGCTCATGGTGTCGAGTAGTTGTTGCGCTATTCGAGTTTTTTCCAGGGTAACGCCCATCAGGATGAACAGGGGTACAGCGATCAGGGTTTGGTTTGTGATGATGCCGAACAACCGGCTTGGCATCGCAGTGAGAAAAGCAGTTTCAAAACTTCCGGTGGCGATACCGATGGCAGCGGCGATCAGCGCAGTGCCGGCGAGGGATAGTGCCACTGGATAACCCAGAATCAGTACAACAAAAATCGCAAGAAAAAGTAGAATGGGAGCCAATGCTATTTACCAGGACGGGGTGTCAGTGAGAGAAAGCCTTTCAATATTTCGGATATTCCCTGCAGTAATAAGAGAATTGCCATAGTGGGTATTAAACCTTTGACCAGATAGACAGCGGGTAAGCCGCCAGGTTGTCCGGAAGATTCCCTCAGTGACCAGGAAAATGACACGTACTCGACACTTGTCCAAAGAATGAAAATGGAAAATGGAATCAGAAATAACAAATGACCGGCAATATCGATGTAGATCTTTACCCGGGGTGGAAACTTTTCATAAAGAACGTCAACCCGAACGTGGCCCTGTTCTTTTAGCGTGAATGCGATTCCCAGCATGAAGACGGTGCCATGCATGTACATGACGCTTTCCTGTAACCCGATCGAGCCGAAATTAAAAAGGTATCGTGCAGTCACGACCACGCAGGTGATTACCACCATCACCATAGTGAGCCAGGCTATTGCCTTCCCTGTTATCTGGTTGGTTGTATCTATCGCAGTTGTCGCGATTCTTAGGTATCGAGATATCAATGAATCCCCCTTCGGCCGCGCGAAATACTAGCACAGCCTGGTGCCTGCCTATGGCATTCAAGCAATATTTAACAGGCGTAGCTTAGTCAAACAAGCGTCGTTGTACAGCTCAGCACCGGTTCCCGTCAGGAAAGATTCGTTTGCAGTGTAGAGGCCATAGCGAGTGAGTGTTTGCCGCTTTACAGATACAGATAGCATATTCGACAATCCCATTTTTGTTAGGCTCTAAGGTAGAGAGTAGTGAGCTACGATCCCCAGGAAGACGCTAAGTCCTACCCAGTGGTTGCTCAGAAAAGCCTTAAAGCAGCCCTCGCGGGACCGGTTCCATGTGAGGTAGTGCTGGTGGATGAAAAGCCCGGTGGCCCCAATAAGCCCCAAGTAATAATAGACAGAAAGCTCAATCGAACTCGTTACCAGCAGTAGGGTCGCTAGAAACAATACCTGGAGGATCGCAATCATGGTTCTGTCTAACTCGGCGAATAGAATGGCTGTGGACTTGAGACCCAGCTTGATATCGTCGTCCCGGTCCACCATGGCGTATTGAGTGTCGTAGGCGACGACCCAAAGGAGATTCGCGATCAGCAATAACCAGGCAACATTCGCGATCTCGTTGCTAACCGCGGTGAAGGCCATGGGTATCCCCCAGGAAAATGCGATTCCAAGAAATGCCTGCGGCAGATAAGTATAGCGCTTCATAAAAGGATAGATGACAGCAATTATCACCGCGAACACCGACATGTAGACGGTATAGATGTTAGTTGTCAGCACCAGCAGTAAAGCGACAAAAGCAATGCAACCAGCTAGCAGCAATGCCTCCAGGGATGCCACTTGCCCGGATATTAATGGCCGGTTCCGTGTACGCTTGACGTTCCCGTCGAACTTCATGTCCGCAAGATCGTTAACGATACATCCGGCGGAACGAGTTAACACTGTACCCAGTGTGAACACCAAAAGTAGGTGCCAACCGGGCCAGCCCTCTGAGGCAATCCACAGGGCGGTGAGCGTTGGCCACAGCAGCAGGTAAATGCCAATCGGACGATCCAATCGGGTTAGGGAAACGAACGGTTTCAATGGCGGGAAACGTTTGCTTATCGTGGTCTTGAGTTGCTTAAGGCCTGGAGTCACTTTATTTCAAGGGAATGACAATTGCTGTAGTATACGTCGCTCGGTGGGTCCTTCAACAACAGAGCAGGACAAGCAATCGAATTATTGTTCAAAAGCACTTTTTAAAAAAGAAAGGTTAGGAGAATCTCGACTCGATGAAGAAATGGCAGTGTATTGTGTGTGGCTTTATATATGATGAAGCAGAAGGATTGGAAGAAGAAGATATTGAACCAGGCACTCTCTGGGATGATATTCCAGAGGATTGGGTATGCCCTGAATGTGGTGTCGGAAAAGCAGATTTTGAAATGCTGGAAGCGGATTAATGATTGAGCGAGCAACACTGACCCGAAATATCCTGATTGGGATGGCCGGTGGATTGCTGCTCGGTTCATTAATACATGCCATTGACTTGGCCGAGACCAACCCTATTATGGTTTATGGGGTGAACGGCTTGGTAGATGTCGGCGGCAAAGCATTTGTCGCCAGCCTGAAGTTACTGGTTGTTCCTTTGGTATTCGTATCTCTTGTTTGCGGTGCCAGTAATTTGTCTGATGGATCCAGCCTGGGTCGTATAGGCATTAAAACGATAGGTCTTTACCTTTTCACCACGGCGATAGCCATAACGTTAGCGTTGACGGTCGCCAACATCGTTAATCCTGGTTTGGGAATGGCGCTGGTGACCGACGCTGTCTTTATTGCGAAGGAAAGCCCCTCGCTTAAAGAGGTGATTGTTGCCATTGTTCCTACTAATCCAGTGAAAGCGATGGCCGAAGGAAACATGCTGCAGGTGATAGTGTTTGCGATTCTGGTGGGCGTTGCCATCGCAAAAAGTGGTTCGAGTGGCCAGCGTGTTCGTGAAACCCTGAATGACTGGAACGACGTCATCATGAGGATGATTATGATGCTCATGGCTATCGCACCGATTGGCGTGTTTTGCCTCATGCTGGCGCTGTTTTCTAACATGGGCTTTTCAGCTATCGCAGACCTTATCAAATACTTCTTCACCGTGGCCGGTGTCCTGGTACTTCACTTCCTGCTGACCTACTCAATGATGGTGCGTTTTGTTGCGAACCTGAACCCCATTGTGTTTTATCGTAACTTCTATCCGGTGATGGCCTATGCCTTCTCCACTAGTTCGTCCAACGCTACCTTGCCGGTAACACTCGAAACCGTAGAGCATCGTCTTGGTGTCAAGAACGAAGTGGCTTCTTTTACCGTTCCACTTGGCGCGACTATCAACATGGATGGCACGGCGATCATGCAGGGCGTAGCTACGGTGTTTATTGCGCAGGCCTATAATATTGATATATCAATGACTGGCTACTTAATGGTTGTGTTGACAGCGACACTCGCATCGATCGGAACGGCTGGGGTTCCGGGTGTTGGCTTGATTACGCTTGCGCTGGTACTGCAGCAGGTTGGTTTACCGGTAGAAGGCATTGCGCTGATTATTGGCGTGGATCGACTCTTGGACATGATGAGAACTGCAGTAAATGTCTGTGGTGATGCTGCGGTGGCGACCATCGTTGCTAAAAGCGAGGGCAAGTTTGAGGAGTCCGTCTTCAACAAGGATGAAACACTCTCCCCCACGGCGTGACCCTACAAAAACGTCTACACCTGACCCAGTTTGTCCGGGTCTTTGATCCACCTGTTTACCAGAATGCTGGCCTTGTCTCGATGATCATTCATCATTGTGAGGGAAGCTTCCCGGACCATTGGTAACATCTCCTGGTCTCTCAGTAGATCGGCAATCCGAAACTGCATGGTGCCTGATTGCCTTGCACCGAGCAGCTCGCCGGGTCCACGGATTTCCAGATCACGCTCCGCAATGAAGAAACCATCATTGCTTTGCCTCATGACTTCCAAGCGCTCTTTACTTAGATTGCCAAGTGGTTTGCGATATAAAAGTACGCAGTGAGAATCAGTCGTGCCGCGCCCAATGCGCCCTCTAAGCTGGTGTAACTGGGCTAATCCAAGCCGTTCTGAGTTCTCGATGACCATTAGGCTGGCGTTGGGCACATCAACTCCCACCTCGATGACAGTTGTCGCAACCAGCAGGTCCAGTTGTCTCGATTTAAATTGGTTCATGATATCTGTTTTAACTGTTGGCGCCATTCGGCCATGTACAAGTCCGACTCTAACATTCGGCAGAAGCTTTTCGAGTTCTTTCTCTGTCACCTCAGCCGCCTGGCATTGTAATGCCTCACTCTCTTCGATCAGGGTGCAAACCCAGTAAACCTGACGCCCTTCGGTACAGGCATCCGCGACACGGGAAATGACCGAATCTCGTTTTTCATCCGACATCACGGTGGTTGTCACAGGGGTTCGCCCGGGTGGCAACTCATTAATGACCGACACGTCCATGTCTGCATAAATGCTCATCGAAAGCGTTCTTGGTATTGGCGTCGCGGTCATAACAAGCTGGTGGGGCGATATGCTTCCAGCACTGCCCTTTGCTCGCAGTGCCAGCCTCTGGTGTACACCGAACCGGTGTTGCTCATCAACAATGACCAACCCCAGGTTTCTGAACTGGACATCTTTCTGGAACAAGGCATGGGTACCGATAATGACCGCCGCGTCTCCTGCCAGGATTCTCGCTAGTTCTTCGACTCGTTTTTTCCCGGTTACGCGTCCGGAAAGCCACGCGGTTTTGATGCCGAGTGGCGCTAGCCAGTTAGACATGTTGATGAAATGTTGTTCCGCAAGAAGCTCTGTTGGTGCCATCAGGGCGGTTTGTAAATTGTTCTCGAAGGAATGCACCGACGCTAGCGCGGCGATGACAGTCTTACCTGAGCCGACATCTCCCTGAATCAGGCGGAGTGAGGGCTGGCTTTTCATCAAGTCAACGGCTACCTCATCGGCGACACGTTGCTGCGCGCCTGTCAGCGCGAATCCAAATGATTGTTTGACCGCTGTATAACTATTTGAGGGGGCATCAAGTACAGGAGCCTGTAGTTTTTGGATCTGCTCTCTAACGATTCGAAGACTGACCTGGTGAGCGGTGAGTTCCTCGAAGGCGAGCCTTGTCTGCGCCGGATGTTTACCTTCCATCAGTTGATCTACATCAGTATCGGGTGGTGGATGGTGCAGATAGGTAATCGCCTGGGAAAGCGACGTATCCCAGCGGTCCGGCAAAAGTTCCTCAATGGAGGTTTGTGCGAGTCGGTCTAAGGACTGCGTGACGAGTAGCCTGTATCGAGCCTGGCTGACGCCTTCGGTGGCGGGATACACTGGTGTCAGGGTATCCTCCATATCCACTGCGCTGCTTAGTTGTGAATATTCCGGGTGATAGATCTCAAGCCCGGAAGCACCTGCCCGGACTTCTCCAAAACACCGAATGGCACCGGCTGTTTTTAGGTTTTGGTGTTGGGCTTTAGAAAAGTGATAGAACCGCAGGCCAATCTTTCCCGTGTTGTCCTGTAGGTAGGCAAGCAGGCTACGTCGCCTGCCATAGGCCACCTCACAGGCGACTATTTCGCCTTGCAGGACATAGGATTCTCCGGGTCGGCTAGCGCCAATCGGTGTGATCTGGGTTCGATCTTCGTAGCGAAACGGTAAATGAAACAGGATATCCTGGACCGTCTGTATTCCAAGCTTGGCCAGCTTCTTGCCCAGGGCTGGGCCGACACCTTTAAGGCTGGTGACATCGATGTTGGCCAGGTCGCCAGGCATGGCCAGGTCTCCTAACTGATCGCTACGATGGCATCGATCTCGACCAGTGCTGACCGGGGAAGAGCTGATACTTCAAGGGCAACGCGAGCAGGGTACGGCTGCCCTAATCGCTGCGCCATCACTTCGTTAACGTTGGAAAAATGGCCGAGGTCAGTCAGGTATACAGTCAATTTGACCGCGTCATTGAGCGTCGTTCCTGCTGCGACAGCGATCGCTGAAAGGTTGTCAAACACCTGATTGATTTGTTGGTTAATATCAGGGCTGACAAGTTCCATTGTTGATGGAACGAGTGGGATCTGGCCACTGACATAGAGTAGCCCACCATGTTGAACGGCTTGTGAGTAGGTGCCGATGGCCGCAGGAGCATTATCGGTTGTAATCGTTTTTTTCATCAATTTCTTACCCTGACAATTCTGCTGATTGCCTTGATTGTTCTGAGCCGCTTAATAACATTGGCAAGATGGATGCGGTCCTGAACATTGATCACCATATTCACTATGCCAAGATGCGCGTCTTTTTCTATCATATTGATACGTTCGATATTGGCGTTTGCTTCGGTGACAGTTGATGCCACTACTGCAATGATGCCGCGCTGATGCTCAAGTTCGATTCTCAGTTCCACCGAGAACTCCTGCGCCACCTTCGGTTCCCATCTCACGCCCATGATCTCTTCTGGTTTGCTCCTGAGTTCGACCATATTCCTGCAGGTATCTGTGTGGATGACGATCCCCCGCCCCGCGGAAACGTGCCCGATGATCGGATCGCCGGGGATCGGGTGACAGCAGCGGGCGTAGGTGACGACCAGTCCCTCGGTTCCCTTGATCGCCAGTGGGCCGCTCTCTTCGGAGTTTCCCAGTTCCTTAACGTTGCCCAGTAAGCGCTTAACGACAATACTGGCCATCTGGTTTCCAAGGCCGATCTCGGACAAAAGATCGTCGAGGGAGTTGATTTTTCGTTCCTCAAGCACAGCCTCAAGCTTTGCCTGGTCAATATCGTCAATGGTTAATCCGTGATGGTCGAGGGTACGTTCTATCAGCCGTCTACCAAGGATTGTTGATTCATTTTTCTGCTGCTGTTTAAGAGTATGCCTGATACTGCTCCTGGCCTTGCCGGTCACTACAAATCCCAGCCAGACGGGGTTAGGTTGCGCGCCGGGCGCGCGGATAATTTCGACGGTTTGCCCTGATTCCAGCGTTGCAGACAGGGGTGCCAGCCTTCGGTCAATGCGGCAGGCAACGCAGGTGTTGCCAATATCTGTGTGTAGTGCGTATGCAAAGTCTACAGGTGTTGCACCCTGAGGGAGGTCGAAGATCTCACCCACTGGTGAAAACACATAGACCTCATCGGGAAACAGATCAATTTTAACATTTTCGATAAATTCCAGAGAGTTTCCGGCACTCTGCTGTAACTCCAGAAGGTCCTTCATCCACTCACGGGCTCGCTCGTGGGAGCCCCTGGTAGATCCATCCTTCGTTTTGTACAGATAGTGTCCGGCAATGCCATTGTTGGCAAATGACTCCATCTCGTGGGTCCGGATCTGTATCTCGATTGGAATCCCGTGCATACCAAATAGTGTTGTGTGTAGGGACTGGTATCCATTGGCTTTGGGGATGGCAACATAGTCCTTGAATCGACCGGCAACGGGTTTGTATAAATTATGTACTGTCCCTAGTGCGCGGTAACAGTTGTCTGCAGAATCGACAAGGATGCGAAACCCGAATACATCCATAATTTCGTTGAAGGACTTTCGTTTGCTGCGCATCTTGTCGTAAATACTGTAAAGGTGCTTTTCCCTGCCGAACACTTTCGCAGTGATACCTTCTCGTTCCAGAGTGCTTTTTATCGATTCCTGGATGTTGCTGACGATTTCTTTACGGTTACCCCTGGCTTTCCTGACCGCTTTCTCGATCATGCTGGATCGCAGTGGATACATCGCCCTAAAACCGAGTTCTTCGAACTCGATTCGAATATTATTCATACCAAGGCGCAGTGCAATGGGAGCGTAGATCTCCAGTGTCTCACTGGCGATACGTCGGCGCCTGTCTCCGTCAAGGTGCCCAAGAGTCCGCATGTTGTGAAGCCGGTCCGCGAGCTTCACCAGGATTACCCTGATGTCTTTCGCCATCGCCAACGTCATCTTCTGAAAGTTTTCAGCCTGCGCCTCTGCCCTGGAATGGAACATGCTCTTGAGTTTACTGACACCATCGACCAGTTCCGCGACCTCGTGGTCAAATTCTTGGCCAAGAGTGTGTTTCGGAACGCTGGTGTCTTCGATGACATCGTGGAGTAATGCTGCCATCAGACACTGGTGGTCCATGTGCATGTCAGAGAGGATATTAGCAACTGCTAGTGGGTGCGTTATATAGGGTTCGCCGGACTTTCGTTTCTGCCCTTTGTGGGCACCTTCGGCGAAGTGATAGGCCTTAACGACCTGGTCTATTTGTGCTGGCTCAAGATATGAGCCCAGATCGCTGGCGAATGAGTCGATTGTTAGCTCATTGGCGGTTAACACAGCCTACTCACCCCAGGTGCCGGGACTACAAAGTAGCAGAGCCCCAATAGTAGACTTGGATAGGCGAATTCCTGTCCCGGAAACTCCTGGTTCCCGTTAGAGGTTGTTGAGCTCTTGTTCGTGTTGTTCAAATCCGTCCTGTACTGCACTGAGTGCCAATGCTTCGGTTTGTTCCTGGGTTGGCTCCACAAGTATCTCCGCAGTAATGAGTCCTTCTGCAATTTCACGCAGGGCCAGCACAGTCGGCTTATCATTTTCGATTGGCACAAGTGCTTCTTTGCCCCCAGTTGCAATTTGTCGCGCTCGTTTGCTGGAAACCATCACCAGTTCAAATCGGTTTGCTACGTTTTCCAGACAGTCTTCTACTGTTACTCGCGCCATGGGTGACTCCAGTTAATTCAGCGTTGCTTTCCCCAAAAGACGGGGACTAGGCATTCAAGGACCGCGCATTGTAGCCACATCAGTGCTATTAAACAATATATGGCCGTTATTGTGGCAATAAATTCTCAATCAGTTGCCCCAGGGCCTTGGACTGCTTATTTCTATGGTAGTCAGCTCCCTCTCCCGCGACGACGGCCTGTAATTGCACAAGTGCTGTATCAAACTGGTCGTTCACGATCAGGTAATCGAACTCATGCCAGTGTGACAGCTCCTCAAAGGCCGCAGACATGCGTTTATCAACGGTTTCCACGTCATCCTGGCCGCGGTTCTCAAGTCGATCCCGGAGGGCGCTAAGAGAAGGAGGAAAAATGAAAATCGACTGGGTGCCCGGTAGTTTTTGCCGTACTTGTGCAGCGCCTTGCCAGTCGATTTCAAGAACAAGATGCTTACCCTGGTGCAGAATGAGGTTCACTGCGCTGGTACTCGTGCCATATAGGTGCTCAAACACGGTCGCCGATTCTAAAAATTCACCTTGGTCCACCAGGGCGTTAAATTCGACTTCGGTTACGAAATGATAGTTGATCCCATCTGTTTCTTCCGGGCGTTTGGCTCTGGTGGTATGGGAGATGGCAACGCCGATTGTGTTTGAAGGCTCCATTAGTGCGCGCACCAGACTTGTTTTACCAGCACCGGATGGGGCAGAGATGACAAAGAGTTGTCCTCTACTTTCTTTTCTAGGTTGTTCACTCATTCAATGTTCTGGATCTGTTCCCGCATCTGTTCAATTGAGACTTTTAGATCGACGGCCTGCATCGTGGTGGATGCGGCTGCCGCCTTCGACGACAAAGTGTTCGCCTCTCTGTTGAGTTCCTGCATCAGGAAATCCAGACGCCGACCAACGGGTTCATCGGCCTCGAGATTTCTTCTGACCTCTAGGACATGTGTGACCAGCCTATCTAATTCCTCAGCCACGTCCAGTTTCTGGGCAAGAATAACCAACTCTTGTTCAACGCGCCCTTGCTCGACCTCTACATCGATATCGTCCAAACGTTTCAGGAGCTTCTCGTGTTGATGGGCGATGATAGCCGGTGTTTCTTCACGAAGTTTTTCGACCGTCGTCTCAATATCGACCAGCCTGCTGTCGAGCAGACTTGCCAGTTCTTTCCCTTCGCGTTCTCGCATTTCAACCAGTTGGTCCACGGCTAGTGTAAAGCTCTGTTGTGCTTCCGTAATCAGTTCATCGCCTGATTCTTCAATTGTCAGAACGTCTGGCCAGCGCAGTAAGGACAGAATATCACCACGGTCTTCCATTCCTGTTATCGCTGCGACTTGGCTCATTGCCTGGTCTAGGTCCTGCACAAGATCCTGGTTAATACTGACCCGGGTTTTGAGTTCACCCGTGTTGACTTTTAGGGAGCATTCAATCTTTCCGCGCTGAACCTTGTCCTTGAACTGGGATTTTAGGTCAGTTTCAAGATGTCGAAGTTTCTCCGGCATACGGAAACTGACATCAAGGTAACGATGATTCACGCTGCGAATCTCCCACACCGCCGCCCCATATTCGTGACGGGAGAACGCGGTCATGCTTCTTATCATGTGATTTCTCGTTATCTATTGCGATCGGCAAGTATAATAGAGTTTTCAACCAACGGAGTAACAATGAGCACAAAACGATTGGTATCTCGTGAACCTGATCAAATGCGAGAAGTAACGATGCAAAGGAATATCAATAAACACGCGGAAGGGTCGGTGCTTATTGGTTTTGGTGATACCAAAGTCATTTGTACAGCGTCTGTCGAATCAGGCGTTCCTTCCTTTCTTCGAGGCAGTGGACAGGGCTGGATCACATCTGAATACGGGATGTTGCCGCGGTCTACTGATACAAGGATGGGCAGAGAGGCGGCCAAAGGTAAACAGGGTGGCAGGACCGTAGAGATTCAGCGACTGATAGGCCGATCTCTGAGGGCTGCGGTAGATTTGAAAAATCTTGGTGAATATACCGTTCTTATTGATTGCGATGTCATTCAGGCAGATGGAGGCACCAGAACCGCCTCGATTACGGGCGCCTGTGTGGCGCTTTTAGATGCGATAAAAACACTCGGCACAACACCTGATACGCAGCTAATCTCGGCAGTTTCTGTTGGTATCGTTGGTGGAGTTCCAGTGCTGGATCTGGAATACCTGGAAGATTCTAAGGCCGATACCGATATGAACGTGGTTATTGCTGAAGACGGTCGATTTATCGAAATTCAGGGTACTGCTGAAGATGAACCCTTTGATCGGGAGGAACTCATGGAAATGCTCCGTCTGGCAGAAAAAGGCACTGCTGAGCTACGGGTCATCCAGCGAGCGGCTCTGGCCGGTGAACTCTAATGCTGGCCGACTACAAAAGAGGGTTTATTGAGTTTGCTTTAGACCATGATGTCCTTCGATTTGGAGAGTTTGACCTCAAATCTGGACGAAAGAGCCCGTATTTCTTCAATGCCGGAGAATTTAAGACGGGCGGTGCGCTCGCCCGTCTTGGTTCCTATTATGCTGAAGCACTTGTGAGGAGTGGGGTAGCAGTGGATTGCCTCTTTGGACCTGCGTACAAGGGAATTCCGCTGGTCGCGGCCACTTCCATAGCGATGGCAAATCTACATGGAATTGATATACCCTACTTATTTAACCGTAAGGAGGTAAAGGGCCATGGTGAAGGCGGAACTCTCGTTGGCGCGCGGTTGGAGGGAAGAGTAGTCATTGTCGATGATGTGATAACCGCAGGGACTGCCATCCGCGAAGTTATGGCCTTCTTTGAAGAGAACCAGAAAGCGAGGGCGAGCGCGGTAATCGTTGCCATCGATCGCCAGGAGCGAGGTAAAGGAGACCTTTCCGCCATACAGGAAGTTGAGCGAGACTATGGTCTTAGCGTTATCAGCGTGGTGACTCTGGACGATATTGTCCAGTACCTTGAGGAAAAAGGTGGTTATTCAGAGGAGCTTAACGCGATAGGTTCCTATCGTGCGCAGTATGGAATAGCATCTGCCCCATGAAACCTCGGCTTCGGTATCTGCTGTTAATATTTTCGCTGGGAGCTACTGTCTATTTTAATATGGTAGCGGCCGAACTTTATCGATATAAAAACGAAGATAGTGTCACCGTTCTCGATAGTCATGTTCCCCCAAGATATGTGAAATACGGATACGCGATTCTCAGTTTAGATGGTCGGGTACTGGAAGTCGTACCACGGGCATTATCAGACAAAGAGCTCAGGGAACGTGAACGCAATCGGGCGGCAGAAGAAAGCATTGCCACTGAAAAGCGAGAGCGTGAAATTGCAGACCAGAACTTGATGCGGCTTTACGGCGCTCCTGGTGATGTGATTAGAGCACGTGACGCAAAAATCTCGAGCATCGTTAGCTTGATTGAAACGCAGGAAAGGGCCATCAAGAGGCTGCAGCACCAGAAGCGACAACAGGAGTCTGCTCTTGCTGATATTGAACGCGCTGGTGGTGTGATTGGCAAGGATAGGTTAGCCCGGATCAGCTCACTCGAGAATCGAATTGCACAGGTTGAGTCCGAGATTGCAAAGAAAGAACAAGAAAAAGGTGCACTTAGCATAGCCTATGCTGAAGACCTGAAGCGCGTAAAAGAAATGTATCAGCGTTAACCAGCAGCATCATTGACCTAGCGATGCTTAAAGCAGCAACTTTTTTAAAACAAGCCCTCCCGCACGACTTGCCACTGGGCATCCCATTCGGTGGTTGGCTTGCGTTCAAAATCACTACGCACATACTGCCCTATTCGGCCTTCAGCAAGCGACAACAACAAGTTAGCGGCGATTACAGGATCAGTCGACGTTTTCTGGTGCCCTCTTATGGGCATTTCCCTGATGATCTGTCGAAGTTGAGTTTCAATTCTGTCGAATAGCTGAGTGACTCTTTTTCGCAGCCTTTCGGTTTCTCCGGCCAGTGGATCACCAGTGAGTATTCTTGTGATACCGGGGTTACGCTCACAGAAAGTGAGAATAAGGCCCAGAATCTTCTCGCAACGTTTTTCTGCGTCTATTTCCTCGTTCATGACCCGGGTAATTCTGGAAAATATTGAGTTCTCTATAAACTCAATGAGCTCCTCGAACATCTTGGCCTTGCTTGGGAAATGTCGGTACAAGGCCGCTTCAGAAACCCCAACATGCTTTGCAAGACCAGCGGTGGTAATACGCCCACCAGGACTTTGTTCCAGGATAGTCGCCAGCGACTGAAGTATCTGCTCTTTCCGCGACGGTTTTTTCTGTTCCTCATTACTTACGGTCTGCTCAATACTCATCAGTTTTGCTGCCCCTTGGTAAAATTGGTGATGAGTGTACCAACACCTTCATCCGTGAGAACTTCCAGCAAGACAGCATGAGCGACCCTTCCATCAATGATATGTGCGCTATTAACACCAGCATTGACCGCCGAAAGCGCACAACCAATTTTTGGCAACATCCCACCTGTGATGGTGCCGTCTGCAATTAGTCCATCAACTTCACTGGAATTTAGGCCCGTTAACAGATTTCCTTCCTTGTCCTCCAGTCCAGCGATGTTAGTCAGGAGAATCAGTTTTTCTGCACCTAGTTTTTCTGCAAGTTTCCCTGCTACTAGATCTGCATTGATGTTGTAGGTTTCGTTATCCTCGCCGACGCCGATTGGCGCAATCACAGGAATGATGTCACTGGCTGTAAGCAGGTCGACAATGTCTCTGTTGATATCAACCACCTCGCCGACATGCCCGATATCGATAATCTCCGGCGCTTTAACTTCCGGGTCGCCGCGTTCTATCAGCATCTTTTTTGCTTTAATCAATGTAGCATCTTTACCTGTCAGGCCAACGGCTTTACCGCCGCTGCCGTTGATCAGGCTCACTATTTCCTGGTTGACTGCGCCGCCAAGAACCATCTGTACTACGTTCATCGTTTTGCTGTCGGTGACGCGCATACCGTCAACAAATTTGGACTCAATTCCGAGTTCATCGAGCAGACTCCCAATTTGTGGGCCTCCACCATGAACAACAACCGGGTTTATCCCAACGAGCTTCATGAGGACAACGTCCCTTGCAAACCCAAATTTTAGTTCATCCTCAGTCATTGCGTTGCCACCGTATTTGATGACGATGGTTTTACCCGTGAACCTTTGAATATAGGGGAGTGCTTCGGTTAGTACCGATGCAATGTTTATTGCTGAATCTTTAGTCAGGGTCATGGTAGTTACTCAAAGTTCAGATCTGATTTTACTTCCCGGAGTAACTCCCGAAAGGCGTTTTTTATATTTTCCAGAGATTCGTCAGAGTCTGCTTCGAACCGAAGGGTCAACGCCGGTTCTGTATTTGAGGCTCTGACCAATCCCCACCCATCCGCAAAATCTACCCTCAATCCGTCAATTGTGGTGAGCGTTACATCTTCAAAATCGGCGGCTTCGACCACGGTTTTTATCAACGAAAACTTCTCACTGTCTTTTACTGCCACATGAATCTCTGGCGTAGCGACGCTGGCGGGAAAATTTGCCAAGAGGTCATCGAGGCTATCTCCCTGAGATCCAACGATTTCAAGCAGGCGCGCAGCAGAGTATAGGCCATCGTCAAAGCCAAACCATCGATCAGAGAAACAAATGCCGCCCGACAGTTCTCCGCCTAATAATGCATCTGTGTCAGCGATTTTCTGCTTAACAAAAGAATGACCACTTCTGCAGATAACAGGCCGGCCGCCGAAGCCACTAACAATGCTATTAAGGTGCCTCGTGCACTTAACGTCGTAGACCACATCTGAGCCGGGGTTACGTGAGACAATATCCTTGGCGAAGAGCATGAGTAATCTGTCAGGGTATACTATCTGACCTTCAGCTGTGACTGCCGCCAGTCGACTTCCGTCCCCGTCCAGCGCGATACCAAGATCTGCGTGCTGAGACTGCACCATTGCAACAAGGTCCTTCAGGTTCTCAGGTCGGGTCGGGTCTGGGTGGTGGTTTGGGAAGCTGCCATCAACCTCGCAGTACATTGGAACGGTCTCGCAACCCAGGATATCAAGTAGTTCCGGGGCTACACCACCCGTAATACCGTTGCCGCAGTCAATTACAACTTTCAGCGGCTGGGCCACAACCACATCGTAAGATATGGCGTCGATATAGGTCTGCGTGAAATCTGCTGTAGAAACACCGCCTTTTCCTGTAGAGAAGTTGTTTTCCTGAAGTCTCTTAAAAAGAGCGCTGATCTCATGATCAACCAGACTCTTGCCATCAAGGACCACCTTAAACCCATTGCGATCAGGCGCGTGGTGGCTGCCCGTAACCATCACGCCGCTTTTTGTGTCCGAGTTACTGGTCGCATAATATAGAACTGGAGTCGGGACTGAGCCGATATTCAAAACGTCCCTGCCACTGGAAGCGATTCCTTCGATTAATGCTTCAGCCAGTGCCGGGCTATACTCGCGGCCGTCGTAGCCGACGAGTAGACTTTGTTCGCCCCTGCTACCAGCTTCGGAACCGATGGCGCGCCCTATCTGGCGAGCAATGTCTTCGTTTATTGATTTACCGATGATTCCGCAAATGTCAGAGGCTCGAAAAATATGTTCAATCGAGGCAAGGTGGTTGCTTGGTTTGTTTGCCTCTTTAACCACTGAATCAAAATCGTCTACTTCAAATTCTTCGATCTCCACAAACGGATCATCATCAGACATTTTGATATCGACGGCGACAGCGCTCTCGGAAGGATGGGTCTTTTTAGACTGAATTTTTGTTGACGCAGGTTTGCTTTCGTCGGTCTGTGCAGGGGGGTAATCTCGTAGCTTCTTCAGTTTACTGTCCAGGTAGGCAAACCCTGGTAACGTATAGTTGACGTTGTTGTCGTAGTTGCCCCGGGTTACTCGACTAATCTGGTTTCCGATCAATATAAGATTCTGCTGTATTAATGTGCGTGTCTGCGCTGCACCAAAGGCTGTGCCCCCTAGGGCAATCAACAACATTGCGATTCCCGGCAGCAGGTATGTCGCAAAGCCAGCGGGTGCGTGACCTGATATTGCTGCCGATGGTGAGTATTGTAGGGCCCAGTGCGGGTTATTCAGTGCGCTCGTTGTGGCGGGCCCTGTACCGGGTGTACCTGAAGTCGCGATCGCCACGTCAGCAGCACCCACCGTCTGAGTCACCCAAACCTGACCCTTTGTACCATCGGTTAGGTTTGCGCTGATGGACAGAGGGTTGAAATAGACAAACAACGTACCCTGAATATCGCCATTATTGCGTTTGATTGGGGCGGCAACGATGATCCATTTCTCACCTTTGAGCTGTGGTTGAGAGCTGATTGCCTCGGGAGAAAACCGTTCTCCTGCTTCGACACCTTTGACCATATCCAGCGCGACAAAATTAAACGGTGGGAAGCCCTGATCGATGCTGGCCTGGCCTGAAGGAATTAGCCGCACTTTTTCGGCGAAGGGTAGAAGCTGAGCGATAGTCAACTCTGCCGCCGATAAATCATCGATGGTGCCGGTAATCGCGTTAGTGACCATAGCGCTAGTTGCTATTTTAGTCAGTTGCTCGATGAGTTGGGTTTCTTTGATATTAACCTGTTGTGCAATCTCTTCGGCTAATGCCTGGCTGAGCTTGGACTGATGTGAGGCATTGATGCCTGATTGAAGTATAAAGATGGATAACAGGCTCGTGACAACGAATCCACCGATCACGGCGACGCCTGGAATCATGCCAAAAACTTTGAGGTGTTTGTTTGCCACTTTAGTACTTTAACTTAGCCCTGAGGATCCAAATCCCCCGGCACCTCGGTCGGTTGTTGAGAATTCGCTGACGACACTAAACTCGACTTGCTGAACGGGTACCACGACCAATTGCGCGATCCTGTCTCCCGGCTCAATGGTAAAATTACTGGTGCCGCGATTCCAGGCAGAGATCATCAGTTCCCCTTGATAGTCCGAGTCGATTAGTCCTACCAGATTCCCCAGTACGATACCGTGTTTATGGCCGAGCCCTGAACGAGGCAATATCACTGCTGCGTAACCAGGATCTGCAACGAAGATCGCGATACCGGTAGGAATCAGTGAGGTTTCTGCTGGTGCCAGGTTAAGTGATTCATCGAGGCAGGCTCGCAGGTCCATTCCTGCTGAGCCGGGCGTTGAATATGACGGCAACGGAATATCGTTGCCGATTCGTGAGTTAAGGATTTTAACTTGCAGGCTTTGCATTAGGCCTCCGTTACCTGTTCAGCGATCAGCTCAATGAGTTTCCTGGACAGGTTTTCTTTTGACATTTTTGATTGCTTCGCTTCTTTCGTCCCGGAAATAGTCCTGGTGATAATCGTCGTCTCGTTGTGATCGCTGTTAAAACCAATTGATGTATCAGCGACGTTATTAGCAACGATCATGTCCAGATTCTTGGCGGTCAGCTTGGCGCGAGCGTACTCAATGACGTTTTCCGTTTCAGCGGCAAACCCCACCGTATAGGGGCGATTTGGGAGCTCCGCGACTGTTTTCAGAATATCCTGATTTTGTACCAGGTTCAGCGTCAGAGCGCTGCCTCCTGATTTTTTTATTTTCTGGTTCAGGACAGAGACAGGTTTGTAGTCGGCAACGGCAGCAACACCGATGAAAATATCAGCGTCGCTTATTGAAGACATAACAGCCTCTAACATTTCATCCGCGGACTGGACAGCGACCACCGATGCCCTGTCTGGGGCAATGATATTAGTTGGGCCTGAAATCAGCGTTACTCTTGCTCCTGCGTCTATCGCGGCAAGTGCCAGAGCGTAACCTTGTTTGCCGGAACTGTGGTTGCTGATATAGCGAACCGGGTCAATGGCTTCCCGGGTTGGCCCGGCCGTAATGACGACATGGCGACCTGCCAGACTGGCAGTTCTAAAGCGGGATGCAAGGGCGGTGACGATCTCTGGAACATCCATCAATCGACCTGCGCCTGTTTCCCCACACGCCTGCAAACCAACGTCTGGTTCAAGCAGTGAAATCCCCCTTTGCTTCAGTAATTCGGTGTTCTGTTGTGTACTTGGCTTAGCCCACATAGCCTGATTCATCGCCGGTGCGATAATCACGCCACATTCTGCGGCAAGGCAGATCGTGGTTAGCAGGTCATCGCCGTGGCCTGCAGTCAGCCGTGCAATAAAGTCAGCGGTTGCGGGTGCAATCAACACCACGTCAGCCCAGCGGGCCAGCTCAATATGCCCCATGACCGATTCGGTCTCGGTATCCAGTAGATCCAAATGGACGGGATGATTGGAAAGCGCCTGTAGGGTAAGCGGTGTGATAAATTCCTGGGCGGATCGCGTCATGACGACACGTACATCGGCGCCGTCGTCCTGTAGTCTCCTGACAAGGTCTGCGCTTTTGTACGCAGCAATTCCGCCAGTAACACCCAGCAGAACTCTTTTGTTCGTAAGACGATTCACTACAATTCTTCCGTGCTTATAGGTGATGGCTGATAGCTGGTAGCCAAAGGGGGTGATTACGGGACCAGATTCAATCCATATCTCACAATTCCCGTGAGGCAACTCAGGTTAGCATAGCTTTGGCTCGAAGTGTTTACTCACTATTTACGTTTTATAAAGGAGGGCCAAGCTATGATGCCTAGAGAGAAACTCGTTAAAAATGGTGTTGAGTCTCTTTGCGATAGTGAGCTCCTTGCTATTTTTCTGCGAACCGGGTTGCCGGGGACAGGAGTGCTTGTTTTGGCGGAGCAGTTGCTTGAAGAATTTCAGGGGCTTAGGGGATTGATGCAGGCGAAAGAAACCGAGCTAACAAGCTGCCGCGGTATTGGACCAGCGAAGTCCGCGCAGTTGTCTGCAGCGCTTGAGATGACTCGTCGCTTTCTTCAAGCTGGTATGGAAAAGCGCGAATCCATTAGCGATCCAGAAATTACCCGCCAGTTTCTGCAGCTCCGGTTGCGCGGCTATACCAGAGAGGTATTTGCCTGCCTTTTCCTCGATAACCAGCATCGGCTGATCAAATACGAGGAACTTTTCTTCGGAACAATAGATGGCGCCAGCGTGCATCCGCGTGAAGTTGTTAAGCAAGCCCTGGAGTTTAATGCCGCTGCAGTTATTTTTGCGCACAATCACCCCTCGGGAATTTCGGAACCGTCCCAGGCAGACAAGAGAATTACGGAGCGCCTGTGCTCGGCGCTAGGACTGGTGGAGATCCGGGTCCTTGATCATTTGGTTGTGGGAGATACAGGGATCACGTCTTTTGCAGAACGCGGTTTGTTGTGATGGGTTTTATTCTACCCTGCAGCTTACCCCGCTGACCTTGAGTAAGGGCCCCATTTCGTTGCTAACAAGTCGTATTGAGTCCCCTTCTCGCTGCTCGAAATCGGAAAACAGCCCTGAGCGTTACCAACAGCCCTGAGCGTTACCAACAGCCCTGAGCGTTACCGACAGCCCTGAGCGAACGACAGCCCTGAGCGTCCAGGCTAAATGTTGACAAGACCTGTTGAGGATATCGGGGTAAACCTTCTCAGTAGACGCCCTCAGACTGCTCTGTTCTGGTAGTCGAATATCAACATAAACTAGACGTCCAAAGAGCGTTCTGGTATAAAGCACCGCTCTCAAGTCGTAGCGTTAGGACGATATTTTTGTCCTCGCAGCAAATCATTGAATTTAAAGGTAAATTGACATGTCCAGAGAATGTCAGGTAACAGGCAAACGTCCGGTTAGCGGAAACAATGTTTCTCACGCAAATAACAAAACACGAAGACGCTTTTTGCCCAACATACATGATCATCGTTTTTGGCTGGAAAGTGAAAATCGGTTTGTGAAACTACGGGTATCGGCAAAGGGTATGCGTATTATAGACAAGCTGGGTATCGACCAGGTGGTAAGCGATATTCGAGCCAAGGGACAAAAGGTCTAGTCATGAGAGAAAAGATTAAGCTGGTTTCTTCTGCAGGTACAGGTCACTTCTATACGACCGACAAGAATAAGCGAACGATGCCTGACAAAATGGAGATCAAAAAATTTGATCCCATTGTTCGCAAGCACGTGATCTACAAAGAATCCAAGATCAAGTAACCGTGATGCTCGCAGCTGCGAGCGTCCTCTGTTTCTGTTTTTTGCAGACCTTATGGCTATAGGCAGGTTCTGTGCCTGAGCTTCCAGAGGTCGAAACAACACGTCGGGGCATTGAACCCCACATCGTCGGCAAGGCGATTAAATCCGTCGTGGTCCGCCAGCCCAGCCTGCGTTGGCCTGTTTCTCCCGAACTCTCCCAGGTAATGACCGGCAACAGGGTCACCGGGATTAGCCGTCGAGGCAAGTATCTGCTATTCACTGCCAACACCGGGCGAATGATGGTTCACCTGGGCATGTCCGGTAGCCTCCGAATTACAAATGGCTCAAATGCCTTAAAAAAACATGATCATATTGATATCGTCTTCGATGATGGCACAGTTCTGCGCTATCACGATCCGAGGCGGTTTGGATCGGTGTTCTGGATTCCTGAAGGTAGCAGTCACGAACTGATTGATAGTCTTGGGCCGGAACCCTTATCTGATGGGTTCAATGGGCGCTATCTCTACGAGCTTTCAAGGCGCCGCAAGCTGGCGACCAAACTGTTTATCATGAACAGCAAGGTAGTCGTGGGCGTTGGTAATATCTATGCCAACGAGGCCCTGCACGCGGCTGGAATCAGGCCTGACCGGGCTGCGGGACGGGTCTCACGAGACAGGTACGCAAGGCTCAGCCAGGAAATTAAAGACGTGCTTGCGAGCGCCATCTCCAGCGGGGGTACTACTTTAAGGGACTTTGTCAGGGAGGACGGCACGCCCGGCTACTTCAAGCAGAGTCTAATGGTCTACGGCCGTGGAAACGAACCCTGTCTGAGCTGTGGGCGTGGGCTGCGGGAAGTAAGGATCGGTAACCGAACAACGGTATTCTGTACCAAATGCCAACGTTAGCCGATCTCGTTGTTCTTCAGCGCTGTGACGACGGAGGGATGAACGAATTGCCTAATGTCTCCACCGTACCCGGCAATCTGGCGTACCAGAGATGATGAGATATAGGAATTTTCCTCAGATGGGGCAAGAAATATAGTTTCTATGCTCGGTTGCAACGCCCGGTTCATATTGAGCATCTGAAACTCATAGTCGAAGTCTGTGACAGTTCTAATACCTTTTAGTATGACAGAAGCGCCAATCTCCTTGGCAAAATCAACGGTCAGGGTGTTAAACCCAACCACTTCCACATTGTTGATATGTGACAGCACCTCCTGAGCGAGGTTTACCCTTACCGTGAGTTCACTGGGGGACTTGTGAGGGCTGGTAGCAATGCCAAGTACGACGTTATCAAACAAATTTGCTGCCCGTTCAACAAGGTCTGCGTGGCCGTTGTGAATAGGGTTGAATGTGCCAGGGTAAAGAACTGTAGTCATGTCAGTTTGTCTGGTTTGGCGAGAGCGACATCATACAGATGGCTTTACCGCTATATCAACCGGTAATACAAAGACTATAGTGCACTGATCCTGTCTGTTTTTGTCGGTATAAATTCCATTGATTGGGAAGATCGCTGGTTTCCAGCGCAACGGGTGTTTCCAAATAGACAAACTTACGCGCTAACTGCCGAACAGCGAGTTGCTCCAGGACAGCAGGTAGCATATTTGACCCGAAAGGAGGGTCGATGAAAATAAGATCAAAACGGGTGTCGCATTGGCCCAACCAGTTCATGGCGTTCGATTTGATGTTGTCGAACCTGTTCGGATCGGCATTGAGCAGAGACAGGTTCTGTGAGATATGTGAGGAAGCGGCGGCGTTGCTTTCTATCAGAGTGACATGGTTTGCACCGCGAGACAGGGCTTCGATCGATAACACACCGCTGCCTGCAAAAAGGTCCAGACAGTCCGCGCCCCTGATATCATGCATTAACCAGTTGAAGAGAGTTTCCCTGACACGGTCACCCGTTGGTCGGATGCCATCGTGTTGAGGAAAAGTAATTTTGCGACCGCGCCAATTTCCGCCGATAATTCGAAGCGTGCGATCTTGATGCTTCATGAAATTATGCCGTCTTGCATACGGTCTTCATTAATCCGGGTCATGAGATACATCTTTTAGGGAATTATGCAGTCTATGCCAACTAATGTTGCAGATGAAACGAGTGAAGACAAGGTTGGTTTTTTCGAGCGCCTCAAGTCAGGGCTGGGGAAAACCCGCAACAAATTGTCGGAGGGGCTACAAAGTGTCTTTCTGGGTGAAAAAACCCTAGATGAGGAGATGCTGGAAGAGTTGGAAACCATCCTACTGACCTCAGATGTTGGCGTTTCTGCTACGCAGGAGATCATTGGCGATTTGACAAAAAAAGTGAGCCGCAAGGAATTGACAGATACCACGGCGGTCTATCACCATCTGCAGGAAAGCCTTATGGACCTGCTGAGGCCCGTTGAACTCGTCCTTAAAACAGATTCGAATCACCCTTTTGTCATTCTAATGGTGGGGGTAAACGGGGTAGGTAAGACAACCACCATTGGCAAGCTTGCGAAACTTTTTCAGGCGGAAGGGAAGTCAGTCATGTTGGCCGCGGGTGATACTTTTCGTGCCGCTGCGGTTGACCAGTTGCGGATATGGGGAGAGCGTAACGAAGTTCCTGTTATCGCACAGGATACTGGCGCGGACAGCGCGTCAGTTGTCTTTGATGCCGTTGCCGCAGCCCGTGCAAGAGACATTGATGTGTTGATTGCTGACACGGCTGGTCGGCTGCAAAACAAGAAGAACCTGATGGATGAACTGGCAAAGATCACGCGGGTACTTCAAAAGATCGATCCAACTGCTCCTCACGAAGTGATCCTCGTGCTGGATGCCGGTACCGGCCAGAATGCGTTGTCCCAGGCACGAGAATTTCAGAAAGCCGTTGATGTGTCTGGCCTTGTTCTAACCAAGCTCGATGGCACGGCCAAGGGCGGGGTTATTTTTGCGTTGGCGCAGCAATTGAACATCCCAATCCGGTATGTCGGTGTGGGGGAGAAAATTGATGATCTGCGTCCCTTTTCGGCTAAAGAATTTGTGACTGCCCTTTTTGAATAATTTTAGAGTTTGACTAACGATGATACGTTTCGATGAGGTCAGCAAGAGATACGACGGTGGCTCGGAAGCGCTATCCCGGGTCAGTTTTGAGCTGGCAGATGGGGAGATGTCATTCCTTACGGGCCATTCTGGCGCTGGTAAAAGCACGCTCATGAAGCTCATTATCCTGATGGAAAGAGCGAGTCAGGGCCAGGTAATCGTAAACGGGACTAACCTCAACAGGGTATCCCGGCGCCAGGTACCAGCGGTACGTCGAAACGTAGGGGTTGTGTTTCAGAACCATCAGCTTTTGTTTGATCGAACGGTTTATGACAATGTGGCGCTGCCACTCACAATCGCTGGATTTTCGCCCAAAGAGGTTGGCAGACGGGTGCGGGCAGCCCTCTCCAAGGTTGGGTTATCTGACAAAGAGAAAAAGTACCCGGTCGCATTGTCAGGTGGTGAGCAACAAAGGGTGGGCATAGCCCGTGCGGTCGTTAACAAGCCGCCGCTATTATTAGCGGATGAGCCAACGGGAAATCTGGACCCGGAGCTGTCGCAGGAAATTATGGATCTGTTCAGTCAGTTCAACCAGGTAGGCGTCAGTGTTCTGATTGCAACCCACGACCTGGACCTTGTTCAACGAATGGCTAAACGAGAACTGATTTTGCGACAAGGTAAAGTCGTTAGTAGCGCTAGCGCATGAGATCGGGAGCGGGTGCAACGGTTGCAAAGACGGGTCTCCGCGATCGTTTGGTTGCCTGGACATCACATCATCAGCGTGTCTGCCTTTCAACGTTAGCTGAGCTGCTCGGGAAGCCATTCGCCAGCTTGATGACCTGGCTGGCCATCGGTATCGCCCTTAGTCTGCCCTTGATTTTATATGTGGTGCTGCAGAATGTTTCTTCTATTAGTAGTGACTGGGGTGGCAAGCCAAGGGTTACTCTTTACCTGGCTCAGGAGGTTACCGCTGAGGTAGGACAGGCGCTTGCAAGGGAAATTCAGCAACGCGTTGATATAGACGAAACCGAGTTTGTGTCATCGACGAGTGCGTTGCAGGAATTCCAGCGAAAGTCTGGGTTTGGTGATGTTCTATCCTCACTCGATCGAAATCCACTTCCCCATGTTATCGAGGTCGTACCTGCAAACCCGGATCCCATGGACCTCGGTAAGTTGGTTGCCGCCTGGGAGGCAAACTCGCTGGTAGAGAATGTCTCGGTTGATCTCCAGTGGCTTGAACGATTGTTCGCCTTGTTGGTTTTTGCCGAAAGGCTGGTGACCGCTTTGGCGATTGTTCTTGGTTTGGGTGTCATGTTAATCATGGGCAACACGATCCGACTGGCGATTGAGAACCGGCGCCAGGAAATTGAAGTAATCAAACTTGTCGGAGGCACAGACGCATTTGTGCGACGTCCCTTTCTCTATCTGGGGTTCTGGTATGGGTTGGGCGGCGCAATCACGGCGTTCTTTCTGTTGCAGACGAGCCTTTATTTTCTTTCTACGCCTGTCGAGATGCTGGCTCAAAGCTACCGGGATGATTTTGCACTTCAGGGTCTGGGTTTTCTGGGTAACTTACTGTTGCTGTTTGGGGGTTCGATCCTTGGCATTATTGGGTCTGTGCTTGCTGTATCGCGGCACCTTATCGATATCGAGCCCGGATAGTCAGGTGGACAGCGCATTATGGGATTAGCAGTCTGGAAACCAGAGTGCTAGACTTCGCCCCCCAAAACTTTAGTCATTGCGTCAAGGCTATTTGCCAACACTCGAAATGACAATTATTTACAACGTTGATTATTTGATATGAAGGTGTCTAAGGAACTTACACCCATGCCGGTACTGTCTCCGGGCGACAGCCTGGAAGCGTACGTGCAGGCTGTAAACGGCATTCCGATACTGACTGCCGAGCGTGAGCGTGAATTGGCAGAACAGCTGTTTGGTGACGGTGATCTGGACTCTGCCCGACAGTTAGTGATGGCTCACTTACGGTTCGTGGTATATGTAGCAAAGGGTTATTCAGGGTACGGGCTATCAGAAGCAGATCTGATTCAAGAAGGAAACGTGGGGCTGATGAAGGCAGTGCGTCGTTTTAACCCGGAATTTGGTGTTCGTCTGGTTTCCTTTGCTGTTCACTGGATCAAAGCAGAGATTCACGAGTTTATTTTGAAAAACTGGAGAATCGTCAAGATAGCGACGACAAAGCCCCAGCGGAAACTATTCTTTAATCTCAGGAGTGCGAAGAAGCGTCTCGGTTGGATGAACGATACCGAAGTCCGTGACGTAGCAGAGCAGCTTGGCGTCGCGCCCGAAGATGTTCGCCAGATGGAAACGAGACTCTCAGCTCATGATGAAGCGTTCGAGCTGGACTCTGACGAAGACGACGGTTTTACACCCTCTCATTACCTTACAGACGAGACACTTGATCCAGCGGTGATCACGGAAAAAGAGAGTTTTGCGAGTGCTCAGAGCCGAAAACTGGCAAAAAGTTTTACTGAGCTCGATGAACGGTCACGCGAAATCATTCAGCGCCGATGGTTAACAGATAGCAAAACGACGCTCCAGGAGCTCGCTGACCAATTTGGGATCTCTGCTGAAAGAGTACGTCAGCTCGAACAAAATGCACTCAAGAAACTGAAACTCAGTTTTAGCTAACAGGCGCGCCAGGCGCCAGGCGTTTTCATCGTGACACTAAAAATCGCATTTCTATTTGCAGCCTTTGCCGGAGCGCTTGGCGTTGTGCTTGGCGCATTTGGTGCGCATGCGCTTCGCGGGAGCATCGAGCCGAGGTTAATTGAGACCTTTCAAACGGCCGTTCAGTATCAATTGATTCATGCACTGGCGTTGCTGCTGGTATCGTTGACGATAGGATGGCTGGGCCAAAGTCAGTCATTGGAAATTAGCGCCTATGCATTCATGGCAGGGATCGTACTTTTCTCCGGCAGTCTCTATGGGTTAGTGCTTACCGAAATGAGATGGCTGGGCCCTGTTACGCCCCTGGGTGGTTTGTGTTTTATCGTTGGTTGGCTTGCATTGCTGGTTGGCGGGTATCGCCAGATTGCCTGACCGATTGCGAGGGATTAAGTCCTTTGTGCTTCGGCAGGGTCGCCTGACTCCTGGGCAGACGCGGGCGCTGAAAGTGCATTGGCCGAAGTTCGGCAGGGCAATTAGCGATGGTATGCTTCACCCCGGACAGCAATTCTCGGATGCTGGGCCGCTGCACCTGGAAATCGGTTTTGGCATGGGAGATTCCCTGGCAGAACAGGCGAGATCAAATCCCTCTGTTAATTATGTCGGTATAGAAGTTCATCGTCCCGGTGTTGGGCATATCCTGATGCTGATTGACGAATATGAACTGAACAACCTGCGCGTTTATTCTGAAGACAGCATAGACGTATTGAGGGAAGTGATTCCGGCGAAAAGCCTGGACGCTGTGCAAGTGTTTTTTCCGGATCCCTGGCCGAAGAAAAAGCACCATAAGCGACGAATTCTCAACCGCGACTTTGTAGATCTGATAGAAACAAAACTCAGGGCTAACGGGTTAGTGCATATCGCGACTGACTGGCAGCCTTATGCGGAAGAAATCGAATCCTTGTTTGGTTCGATGATGCAGTTTAATCGGGTTGCTGCGCCTTTGAGGCCTCAGACGAAATTCGAACGACGGGGAGTGAAACTTGGGCATACCATATTCGATCTTGCTTATCGGTTAGTCGACTAACATCAACAAATCATTGAGAAAAAGACGCCCCTTTTTCGTCGGTTTGATTTGATTAATGCTTTGAACTAGAAACCCCTCTGCGCTCGCCTGTTCAAGGAAGGAGTCGAGTAAACCCGGACTCAAGCCTGTCGTTTCCTCAAACAGTGAGAGATCGAACCCATTGGTCAACCGAAGTGCATTTAGCAGAAACTCAAGTTTGAGTTCATTGGGATCCACGATTGTTGATTTACCGACCGGATGTTGAAGGTACTCTGTGGGCATTTTGTTCTTGGTCGTACGAATGACCTGGTTAGCGCTACGGGTTTTTCCGTGGGCGCCTGCGCCGATCCCCAGGTAATCTCCAAACTGCCAATAGTTCAGGTTGTGTCGCGATTCTTCCGAGGGTAAAGAATACGCAGAGACTTCGTATTGTGCGAAGCCAGCAGATTTGAGCAGATCATTGCCGGCAATAAATATTTCTTCCAGTACAGGGTCCTTTGGTAAAACGGGGGGGTATTTGTAGTACCGGGTATTAGGTTCGATCGTCAGTTGATACCAGGAAATGTGTTCAGGCTCGAGTTCTATAGCCCGTTTCAGATCAAACAGTGCATGCTCAAGGGTTTGACCAGGCAGACCGTGCATCAGGTCTATGTTGATTCGGTTGAACCCAGCTTGCCTGGCACCATCGTACGCCAGTTCGATTTCACCGGGGCCGTGAATCCTGCCCAGTCGGGCGAGCGAGTCAGCGGAAAAGGACTGGGCTCCTATACTCAATCGATTAACGCCTGCTTTGTAGTAGCCATCAAAGTGCTTCTGGTCAAAAGTTCCCGGATTAGCTTCCAGGGTGATCTCAGATTCGCTGATATCAAAATGGTCTCTAATGCCGGCGAATAGATTGCTAATGGCTTCGGGCGAAAACAAGCTTGGTGTTCCGCCCCCCATGAAGATTGATCGAAGTGCTGTGCGTGACTCTGGCTCAGCCTCCAACTCCAGATCGCGAAGCAGTGTTTCAACATACCGGGTTTCGGGAATTTCGCCTCTGAGCTCGTGCGAATTGAAATCACAGTAGGGGCACTTTCGGGCGCACCACGGGAAATGGATATACAGGCTAAGTGGCGTATCGATAACTGAGTTGTCCAGATAATGCTGCGAGCGCCTGTCCGCGATGGCTAATCGAGTTCTTCTGCTCACTGCTTAGTTCGGCGGCCGTTTTACCAAGAGATGGTATCCGGAAGATTGGGTCGTAGCCGAATCCTTGATCGCCCGAGGGCTCATTTGCGATCTCTCCTTCCCACCTGGCCTCAGTAATGATCGGAGTCGGGTCCTCGGCCGCTTCCATATAAACCAGCACGCAATAAAAAAAAGCGCGCCGATCAGACGCTCCTTTAAGCGCTGAGCGGAGCTTTAGAAGATTATCGATATCAGTTGCTTCCGGTCCTGCGTATCGAGCTGAATAAATTCCAGGGTCACCCGACAGAAACGGAACGCAAAGACCTGAATCGTCGGCGATGGCCGGAAGACCGGTAGCAAGGCTGGCATGCTTGGCCTTGATAATCGCGTTTTCTATGAAAGTCGTGCCCGTTTCAATCGGTGATTCCACGCCAAGGTCCTTCTGCAGGACAAGTTCAAAGTGGGCCGGCAGAAGCGCGCCAATTTCGTCAGCCTTGTGCTGGTTGCCACTGGCAAGGACGAATTTCATTAATCGTATCGCCGGACAAAGTTAATAGGTACCGATTCGATCGCATTCAATTGAACGTCAAGATTGAATCTCAGGATGTCGTGTTCGAGAGCAAGATAGCTTGCCAGGTAGTAGATTGCGTCGGCCTCATTGACCTCATCGAATACCAGTTCAAATCGCTGGTTTAACAAGTTGATGACATGGCCGGATATGGACGCGGTAGCGGGTACACCCTGCTTTAACACCGAAAGGTTCAGAACGATTCTTTTCTCTGAGCGGACGATGCCGTGCACGCTTGCGACTTCCGGTGGGATGATCAGGCTTGAGAAAGTCGTAAAGTGAATTCTGTGTTCATTGTGATCGAGGTATGTCGCCGCCAAGGCAGTTGTCGAGTCAAGGCAGCAAAACAATAACAGTAGAAGTTTGAGGTGCATTAAAGCCCCAGTATCAAGCCCTGGGGTATACCAAGCATAGACGCCAGGGGACGGATGACCAGATAGGAATCGATCAGGGTTATCGCGACGAATACGAGAATAATTGAGAAATCCATACCACCCATCGGCGGCAGTAGCTTTCTTGCAGGAGCACATACGGGCTCGGTCAGTTGGTTAACCAGGGCCATCGCCGGGTGGTTAGAGTATGGTGCAATCCAGCTTGCGATCACCATAATGATCAGTGAGAAGTAATAAATTTTGAAAATTGTCGAAAGCAGTCCGACAAAGGACCAGGCGATGTAGACCGGGTGGAAGACATATCCGCCACTCAGGGACATGACAAGTGATATCGCCACCAGCTGCACAACCAGTGTGACAAACAATGTTGAAACGTCTACTCCACGGATGGTCGGGAAGATTTTCTTTAAAGGCTTTATTGGGGGGTCGGTGACCTTGACTATGGCCTGACAGATAGGATTGTAATAGTCCACACGAGAAAGCTGCATAAGAAATCGTAACAGGAGCAGAATCAGATATAGCCCTGCAAAGGTCTGTACCAGAAATACACCTGCGCCTAATAAATTCTGTGTCATTCAACTAGTCCTGGATGCTGTGTATAGATTATAGGCTATTTTTCTCAGTTCTTTGATAGCTCTACTGATCTGGTTCTAGCTGCGTTCACTGCGTCTCCCACCGCCTTTTCAAACTTAACCGACTGGAAGTGCTCTATCGCCGCCTGTGTAGTGCCACCAGGGGACGTTACCTGTTTTCTTAAAGTGCCGGCATCGGATTCACTTTGCTTTGCCATTACAGCTGCGCCAAGTGCCGTCTGTAGGACAAGTTGTGTCGAGATTTCCGTGGATAGCCCTTCCGCGACACCAGCATTAATCAGTGACTCCATCATCAGGAAGAAATAGGCGGGGCCACTGCCAGACACTGCCGTGACGATATCAAGTTCAGCTTCAGTATCCACCCAGAGTGACTCGCCCACCGATGACAGAACTGAGGTGGCTGATGCTCTTTGCTCTGCAGTAACCGCGGGAGAGGCGAACAACGCGGTCATCCCTGTTTTGACAAGGGCGGGCGTATTGGGCATGCACCTGACCAGCGCCGTGGCCTCAGGCAATCGGCTCAGCATGCTAGCGGTGGTGATACCGGCAGCGACGCTGATAAACAGTTTCCCCTGGCTTGAAGATGTAATCTCATCGAGCAGATCAAGAATGACATCAGGTTTGACACACAACATGACGATGTCTGCCTTGGAGATGGCGTCGGTGTTACTGGATGCGATGGTGACACCCTGGCCGCGAGCTCTCTCTCGGCAGTGCTCGATGGGATCGAAGGCGAATAGCGAATGGCCATCGGAAATCAGGCCGCCCATGATTGCGTTTGCAATATTGCCTGCCCCCAGGAATGCAATTGTCGACATGTTGGTATTTATCCTTTCATTGTGTGAGTAGAAGTTGTTGGCGGATTGTTTCTGGGACCAAAGATAGCAGTACCGATTCTAATCCATGTTGCGCCCTCTTTGATGGCTTCAACAAAGTCATTGGTCATACCCATCGACAGCTGGTTGAATTCGGGCAGCCCATATCGTGATTGAATTTCATCTTTCAGCTCGCGTAGCTCACGGAATGTGGCGGCCTGCGCCGCGTCGTCGTTGGTGGGCGCGGGAATTGTCATTAGCCCGCGTACTGAAATTTGGTCAAAAGCAGCGATCTTTCCAGCCAGTCTTATCGCCTCATCGGGATCAACACCCTGCTTCTGGTCTTCGTTGGAAAGATTAACCTGGATCAGGCAATTCAGACGGCCAAGTGTCGGTTCCCGCTGCTCGGACAGGCGTCTTGCAACCTTTTCGGTGGCAATGCCATGGACCCAGCCGAACGTATTAGCGATGTCGCGAGTTTTATTACTTTGGATGCCGCCGACAAAATGCCAGATAGCTTTGGGAAATACCGATACCTTAGGTCGTGCGTCCTGCAGGTAGTTTTCGCCAAAGTGCTCCTGGCCAGCATCAATGGCGCTTGCGACCGCATCGACACCCATGGTTTTACTCACGGCGAGCAGGTTCACACTAGCCGGATTTCGTTGCGCGATCTTACAGGTTTTGACTATTTCTTCCCTGATGGCTGCGATTCGTGATTGGATATCTGTCATAAAAAGGCATTTATTGGGTAAGCCGCCAGTATTGGTTACTTTGAAGGTGACATAAAGCCCTGACTTGAGTTGATTGTCATTCCGCCAGGCTTTTTATCTGCGGCTGCAGATTGTCGATTGCAGAGGTATACTGCCTTTAAATTGTCGAGCTGCGGCTTTAACGCGATAGGAAGGTGCGATGGACATTACTGAGTTACTGGCATTTAGCGAGAAGCAAGGGGCGTCCGATTTACACTTGTCGGCGGGATTGCCACCAATGATTCGCGTCGACGGTGACATTCGCCGAATCAACTTGCCTGCACTGGATCATAAGGAAGTTCATGGGTTGATTTATGAAATCATGAATGACAAGCAGCGCAAGGATTACGAAGAGTTTTTTGAGTGTGATTTTTCTTTTGAGGTTCCGGGCGTTGCACGATTCAGGGTAAATGCATTCAATCAAAATCGGGGTGCTGGCGGTGTCTTTAGGACCATTCCATCGAAGGTTCTCACCATGGAAGATCTGGGTATGGGAGAAATCTTTCGTGATATCTCCGAGACCCCGCGCGGTATGGTGACTGTTACTGGCCCAACGGGCTCCGGTAAAAGTACGTCGCTGGCGGCGATGCTGGACTATATTAACAACTCACGCTACCAGCATATCCTTACCGTCGAAGATCCAATCGAGTTTGTACATGAAAGCAAAAAGTGCCTGATAAACCAGCGCGAGGTTCACAGAGATACCCTGGGGTTTAACGAGGCGTTGCGCAGTGCGTTGCGTGAGGACCCGGATATTATTCTGGTCGGTGAGATGAGAGATCTGGAGACAATTCGACTTGCTCTTGAAGCCGCAGAAACGGGCCACATGGTATTCGGTACTTTGCACACATCCTCTGCTGCAAAGACCATTGACCGGATTATTGATGTGTTTCCCGCGGCCGAAAAGTCCATGGTGAGGTCGATGCTTTCAGAATCTCTGGCAGCGGTAATTTCACAGACACTGCTAAAAAGGATTGGCGGGGGTCGAGTAGCCGCGCACGAAATCATGATATGTACAGCAGCGATTCGCAACCTGATTCGAGAGGACAAGATTGCACAGATGTACTCAGCTATTCAGACAGGTGCGCAACTGGGGATGAAAACTCTGGATCAGACCTTAAAGGAGTTGCTTGAAAAAAATATCATCACCAGGGAATCGGCGCAGGAAAAAGCCAAGATGCCAGCCGACTTCCAGTAGGTGCCACCGGTCATAACAGGTGCGTTGCTATTCTGGGTTTAAAGCTGTTCTTCCTCAATTTGAAGAAGCTGCGAAGATGGTGGGTTGTAAGATAGTCATACCTGGTTCCGGGCGGACGAGGGAAGGTGCAGGAACATGATTGATTTTGATAAGTTGTTAAAAGTCGTAGTAGAGCAAGGTGCTTCGGACCTGTTTATTACGGCCGGACTGCCGCCGTCAATAAAAGTTAGCGGCAAAATGATGTCGATGTCCAAGACCGCACTGACACCTGAGCAGGCGAAGGAAATGGTTCACGCGACCATGACCGAGGCTCAGATACAGGAGTATGAGGCGGAGCGCGAATGCAACTTCGCGATCCATTCACCGCTAGCTGGCCGATTCAGGGTAAGCGCATTTTACCAGAGAAACTTTGCCGGTATGGTGTTGCGCCGAATCGAGACCGAGATTCCGTCGATAGACGACCTGATGCTCCCCGACGCCATAAAAGATCTCGCCATGTCAAAGCGTGGACTGATTATTTTCGTTGGTGCAACAGGTACCGGTAAATCCACGTCGCTTGCTTCGATGATTGGGTATCGAAACCAGAATTCGAAAGGCCACATCATCACGATTGAGGACCCGATCGAATTTGTGCACGAACACAGAGGCTGCATGGTGACCCAGCGTGAAGTTGGGGTGGATACGCCCAGCTTCGAAATAGCGCTGAAAAACACACTTAGACAAGCGCCCGATGTCATTATGATCGGAGAAATTAGAACCTTGCAGACGATGGACTACGCGGTGGCTTTTGCAGAGACTGGTCACCTGTGTCTTGCGACGCTTCACGCTAATAATGCGAACCAGGCACTGGATCGCATTATTAACTTCTTCCCGGTGGACAGGCATAAACAGGTGTGGATGGATTTGTCACTTAACCTGCGAGGCATGGTTGCTCAGCAGCTTGTGCCGACAATTGATGGCAAGGGTAGGCGTGCGGCTATTGAGATCATGATCAATTCACCTCTCGTGTCGGACCTTATCCGGAAGGGTGACGTACATGCACTTAAAGAGGTGATGGCGAAGTCGTCAGAGCAAGGCATGCAGACTTTCGACCAGGCATTGTTCAATCTGTACCAGGAAGGTCAAATAACATACGAGTCTGCGCTCTCATCGGCAGATTCTGCCAACGATCTACGATTGCTTATCAAGCTCTCGGGTGGAGTTGAAACGGCGAGCCTTAGTCCTAGCCAAGGGCTTTCGCTGGAAGGCTCGGAGACAGACTAGGGCTTGTCCGGACTGTCTAGGTGGAATCTGCAAGCCAGGTTTCAAGAATCAATTTGGCCGCTATTGCATCTAGCTGGTCGGGGGTCTCGAACTCTCTTGCTTCGAAGGTTGAAAGTCTTTCATCCATCAATTCGACGCCAATGCCATATCGCCCATGTAAGCGCCTTGAGAACCGACTAGCGGCCTTTGACATGTCGCTCTTGGTACCGTCCATGTTGATGGGCAAGCCAACGACCAACACTGTTGGCTGCCACTCTTCCACGAGTTGGTCTATCACTAGCCACTGTGGAATGCCGTCTCTTGCCTTCACTATTGCCACAGGCGTTGCGGTACCCGTAATTTTCTGTCCAACGGCAATACCGATTTTGGTGGTGCCAAAGTCGAATGCCATCGCCAGCCCAGTCATCCAGACACCTCCATAATCATCTTGTTACCCGTGTCCCGGGGTGGGAGATATCAGATTCAGGTCGACACCGATTGACTTCGCTGCTGCCTCAGGTCGTTCGGTAAAGGGTACATTGAAGACGATATCCCGTTGGTAGGGTGTCACCAGCCATACGTCGGCTTGAATTTCGTTCTCAAGTTGGCCTCCGGACCAACCCGCGTAACCAAGCCCTGCGAGGATGTTGTCCGGCCCTCTTTGCTCGGAGATAGCATCCAGAATATCTAACGATGTCGTCAGGGCGAACTTGTCAGCAATGCCAATAGAGCCCTCGAACATCGCTTCTGTTGTATGCAGGAAGAACAATCTGTTCTGCTCTACAGGGCCACTTTCAAGCACTGTTATGTCTGATGGGCACCGCGCTACTTGATTGCCGAGCAGCGCCGCGAGGTCTGCATCCAGGGTTTTGTTTATGACGAGTCCAAAGGCGCCATTCCTGTTGTGCTCAATCAACAGCGTGACGGTGTGAGAAAAATAGTCACCCTGCATTGTCGGCAGAGAAACCAGTAATTGTCCAGATAATGAAGTGAATTCTGACAATCTAGTAGCTCCGCAGGGAAGAGTTCTTCCTAAACTGCCAGGTTCGAATGATTTCAAGCACGTCGGTTGATTGTCTTAGTTCATCTGGGAATGGGGCGTATGGTGCTGACAGCCGAACTATCCTGACCGCTGCGTCGTCCAGAACCTGGTGCCCGGATGATTCAAGGAGTTCTACCTCTTTCAAAGAACCGTCCGGTAGAATTGCAACCATTAGGCGCAATGATCCATATAGTTTGTTCTCTCTCGCTTTCTGCGGGTAGTTAAGGTTGCCGATACTTTCGATCTTGCGGCGCCAGGAGTTCAGATAGAACGCGTCTGCACTGGAAGCAGTCGATAAGCTGGTTAGCCTTTTTATTCTAGGTCTTTTTGCGTAAATCTGGCGTTGATGGTCGATTCGGGCTTCGAGACTCGCAATTTCAAGCGCCCGTGCCTGAAGTGATTTCTTGTTTTTGAATTCGGCTTTTTGCGGAATCGCTTCGGTCGCATCACTATCTACAGTGACTTTGTGATCGGTCTTGGCGGTAGTCGTGATAGCTGTTTGCTTTTGCTCAACCGTCTTGTAGGAGGAACTTTGCGGGATGTCCTGATTGGTTTCGCGGATCTCGGTATCCTGAAACTGAGCCACTGTTGGCGCGGTCATGATTGCCTTCTCCTCCAGTGCACCGCTGCCAACCTGGTTAATCTGGGCCAGGAAGTCGGCGTTTTCAGGCCTGCGTTTGGCGCGTTGCTGGGCAAGAGTCACTTCCATTGTGTGAGTTGATGGCTTGCTGGTGACGTAGGTAAAAGTGACGCCGAGTATCAGGGCGGCATGCAGGGCAACCGCCAGAAAGACTGTAAAACTGAGTCGATCACCCGGGCTCACGGTAGCTTCGAGCCGGCCTGGAATGACTGCAGCCATTATCTGGGAAATATCGTCTTAATCAGAATTTCCAAATATCTCATCTTCGATAAACCGCATGTAGTCACCTGCAATGTCCAGGTCGAAGGCAGCGTCCAGTTCCCTGATACAGGTTGGGCAGGTGACGTTGATCTCGGTGAGATAGTCTCCGATGACATCGATGCCTACAAAGTATAGCCCTTTTTCCTTCAGGACTGGCCCAACCTGCTCGCAAATATAGCGGTCTCGGTCGGTCAGTTCTCTTCCTACTGCTTTGCCGCCAGCGGCGAGGTTGCCTCTAGTTTCTCCCTTCGCGGGTACCCTCGCTAATCCAAAGGGTACCGGCTTGCCATTGATCAGCAGGATTCTCGTGTCCCCTTCTTTGATCTCTGGAAGATAGCGCTGAACCATGGTTTGTATCTGGCCATGCCGGGTTAGCGTTTCAATGATGACAGACAGGTTATGTTCATCAGCTACGGCCCGGAAAATCGATGCGCCTCCCATTCCGTCCAGAGGCTTGTAGATAACATCTCCATGCTTCTGGTGGAATGATTTGAGCTTTTCCTGGTTGCGACTGACCAGGTGAGAAGGGGTGCATTGCGGGAACTGCAATGCAAACAGTTTCTCGTTACAATCTCTGATGCTAGCGGGTCGGTTGAGCACCGGAACCCCAGTTTTCTCAATTAATTCAAGAAGATAGGTAGCGTAAATGTACTCCATGTCGAATGGAGGGTCTTTTCTCATGAGAACGCAGTCGAATTCGGTTGCCTTCGCTGTCCTGCGATCCAGCACGTCGAACCATTTGTCCGTGTCGTCAAAGAGGGTCACGTCGGACACAAAAACAGAGACTTCCCCGTCTTCAATATAGAGGTCAGCCTGGGTAAAGACGCTGACATGCCAGCCACGAGCTTGTGCGGCGAGCATCATGGCCAGGGTGCTGTCTTTTTTGGGATTTATAGAGTCGATGGGGTCCATTAGGACGCCGATACGATAGGTCAAGTTGTCTCCCCTATTGGCTCAGCTCGACATTTTTGTGAGGATCAGGACCCACTGTCAAGACTCGGTGCTATTGCGTTTGGTACCGTCTCCTGAAACGGCCAACATTGTAAACTAACTTACCTCGTTTTGTGAGAGAATTCCCTTACGTCTCGGGCACTTATGGATTGAGTTTAACAACTGTGTTACAAAATGTGATGTACCCTACGGGCAGCAATGCACTTTGCACATGTTCAGCTATTGGCGGATTTTACGAAGTGGCTTATGACACGGTACTAGGGTAGGAACTATGGACGACAATTTTAAAGACGTAAAAGTGATGGTCATTGATGATTCAAAGACTATCCGCAGAACCGCCGAGACCTTACTGTCCAAAGAAGGCTGTGAAGTTATTACAGCGACTGATGGTTTTGATGCGTTAGCCAAGATCGCAGACTCGCAACCGGCCATCATTTTTGTCGACATAATGATGCCTCGCCTCGATGGTTATCAAACCTGCGCGCTGATTAAAAACAACGTTGATTTCCAAAGTACGCCGGTCATCATGTTATCGAGTAAGGATGGTTTATTCGATCGCGCCAAAGGACGGATTGTAGGATCCGACCAATATCTCACAAAACCGTTCAGCAAGGATGAGTTACTGAGCGCAATTCGTGATCACGTAAAAACAGATTGAAGACATAGGGCAGGGAGCTTGATAGAGATGTCGAAGATATTGTTAGTTGATGATTCTCCAACCGAAACCCATCAGTTCAAAGCGATGCTTGAGTTGCTGGGCCATGAGGTGATTACTGCAGACAACGGACGAGACGGCGTGAGTATGGCCATTGCAGAGCAACCGGACGTTATTCTGATGGATATAGTCATGCCCGACATGAACGGGTTCCAGGCGACAAGACAGATTGCCAGGGGTAAGGAAACTGAACACATTCCTGTCATTATTGTCAGCAGCAAGAATCAGGAAACTGACAAAGTCTGGGGGCAGCGCCAGGGTGCGAAAGGTTACATAACGAAACCGGTGGATACCAATGAGCTGATTTCCGTCATGCGGGCGTGCCTGTAACGATGAGTGAATTATCACCATTTGAGATGCTTTCGGAGCTGGCAGGTAAGGCAAGGCTCAATGCGATTGATTTGCCCTCAGCGCAGGCGACTCAAACGCTCTCGACGGGTCTTGGATTTAACCTGCTCGGACAAAGATTTGTTACGTCGATGAAAGAAACCTGCGAACTAATGAGAGTTCCTGCGGCAACCCGAGTCCCGGGTGTCAAAAGTTTTGTTATTGGAGTTGGCAACGTCAGGGGCAGGCTAATGGTCTTGGTGGATCTGGCGCTGTTTTTTGGTCAACCATCAACGTTGTCCGGAGCACAGCGTAGAGTCCTGGCTGTTGAGGACGAAGAACATCTCCTGGGTTTCATTATTGATGACTCTCTTGGAATGCAGCATTTTCCTTCGGATGCTTACTCAGAGGACGCCGGGAACGTCCCGGAGATGTTTCAGAAATTCGTACAGGGGTCCTACGGGGTAGCGGGTGTGCATTGGCCAGTAATGAGCCTAGCAACGCTTTCTGATGACCCAAGATTAGGTAAGCTGGCTGTCTCATACTAGAGCTGTGTGAAACAACGGGAGAACTGGAGTTAGAGATGGCTGAGGATACAAACGCGACAAATATGCTACGTAGCCCTGTGCTATTGGGCATGATCAGTTTGCTTGTGTTGCTGATAGCGGGGTTCAGTGTAAATCTGTATATGTTGAGCGGCACTGGTGGCGGCAGTAAGCCGCATGCGCGACATACCAGCGAAATGTATCTTATTGCTCAGGGGCTGGCGAACCATGCTTCTTCGGCGGGTAGTGGCAATGTCATGGCCTTTTCATCGCTTGCTCGCGACAAAGACGAATTTGACCGTCTCCTGAATGTTCTCAAAAACGGTGACGGGGTAACAGGATTGCCAGCAGCACCGGCTGCTGCCCAGGCTTCGGTCTCCCAGGTGGCGGTTTTATGGGCGGACCTTGCAACAAAAATCGATTTGATCATCCAGAAAAAGGGCGCAGTTGACTCGCAGCGCGGATCCAGCGCCGATATCACCATCAATCTTCAATTGATCCAGCAGGAAAACAATAAGGTTGTCAGGGCTTTGGTGAGAAATAGCGCAGCTGGCAACGAGATTGTCGTTGCACAAAGGCAGGCCTTACTCGTTGAAAGAATTGGTCACATTGTCGATAAGGTCATTGATCGCGGCTTTGAACAGGTACTGGAAGATCAGTATTCTCGTGACAGCAGGAACTTCCGAGCTGCTCTGAGCGGGTTCCAGAATGGTGATGCCAGACTTGTCATTGCGGCGGTCACCGACGCTAACGTGCGATCGAATCTTGAGCGAATCGATGAACTCTTTGAATCTGCTGATAGTGGCGTAAAGGAGGTCCTCATTCAGGCCGCTGAAGTTGCCAAACTGCGCAACGTTGGCACTGCGATTTATGAATCTTCAGCCAATTTTTTACCCGCTATTGGCACATTATCCAGGTCTTTGGCAAGAGCCGGAGGCAGTGCTGGTTTGGCATCTATGGAGATCGCGTTTGCGCTTCTTGGGATCATACTGGTTGTGTTTGTCATTATTATTGTCCTCATCTATCGGGCCTCTAATTCCAGTGTCAGTGAAAGTACACGACAGAACGAAGACAACCAGGCTGCAATTCTTCAACTGCTGGATGAGTTAGCGGATCTTGCGGATGGAGATTTAAGAGTCCAGGCAACGGTCACGGAGAGTTTCACCGGGGCGATAGCAGACTCCATTAACTTCTCCATTGACCAGATGCGGGAACTGGTTTCAAAAATTAATGAGACATCCGCAAAAGTCTCAAATGCTGCTGACCAAACGCAAAGTTCCGTTAGTGCGTTGTCTGAAGCGTCGCAGCGACAGGCTGATGAAATTGCTGATGTATCTGAAGCAGTAAATGAGATGGCAGTGTCGATTGATATGGTGTCATCGAACGCGGCGGAATCATCGTCGGTTGCTGAGCGTTCGGTAGACATCGCAAGTAAGGGTGCGGTGGTCGTGCAGAACACGATTGACGGCATGGACAATATTCGTGGGCAGATTCAGGAGACAGCGAAACGGATTAAACGCCTGGGCGAGAGTTCCCAGGAAATTGGCGACATTGTTGCGTTGATTAACGATATCGCCGACCAGACTAATATTCTTTCCTTGAACGCAGCTATTCAGGCGTCCATGGCTGGTGATGCAGGTAAGGGTTTTGCGGTTGTTGCCGACGAGGTTCAGCGACTTGCTGAAAGGTCCGGTGCTGCTGCCAAGCAGATTTCCGCGTTGGTGAAAACAATTCAAAGCAATACAAATGAAGCAGTAACTTCTATGGAACAGACAACTGCTGAGGTTGTTCAGGGCACACGCCTAGCTCAGGATGCGGGCGTTGCATTGGGTGAAATTGAAAGTGTTTCAAAGTCACTTGCAGAAATAATTGAGAACATCTCGGGCGCGGCGAGGCAGCAGGCAGCGTCGGCCGGAAAAATATCGAACACCATGAACAGTATTCAGGAAACCACCACTGCAACCACGGATGGTACAAAGGAAACTGCGACAGCGGTAGGTAACCTTGCTGAAATGGCGAACGAGTTGAGATCTTCGGTAACTTTCAAGTTACCTGAATAGATAGGTTGTTGGGATGAGCGGAACACAGGGTTATGTAGCGCTGGAGTGGATTAGGGGTGAGCTGGAAAACACGCTCCACAATGCACAAGTAGGATTGGAGGCCGTGTCTGAGTCGGCCGATGCCGCGACCAGCATGCGTACCTGCCTGACTGCCATCCACCAGGTTCACGGAACTCTCAAGATGGTCCAGTTAGAAGGACCGACGCAGATGGCGGCAGAAATGGAACAGGTCGCCCAGTCACTATTGAACAACAGTATTACCGAGGTTCGATTGGCTCAGGAAACCCTGATGCAGGCAATTTTGCAGTTACCCGCTTATCTGGACCGGCTACATAGAGAACAAGAAGACTCCGAGAAAAATTATTTGCCATTGGTCAATAACCTTCGGACCGTTCGTGGTGAGGAAAGAATTCAGGGTGCAGGTGAAGACCAGGAAGAAGGTGGTGGTCCGGATCTCGGCCCCCTGACACAGGCGGCTTCGGGTGAGGTAGTTAAGGCGTACTACCAGGGAGGCGGCGAAGATAACCTGCCCAAAATCAGAATCCGTTACCAGCAGTGTCTGCGGGAAATTCTCAGGAAAACTCAGGTTCGTCAAAACCTGACGATGATCGGCAAGCTGTTTACGATGCTGGTCCGGGTGTGTGGTGATTCCCCCACGGGGAATCTGGCTGAACTTGGATTGGGGGTCGTGGAAGGTGTGCTGAAGGGCGGAATCAAACTTGATAACCAGACAGCGACACGACTGAAACAAATTGACGATCACCTGAAACCTCTCGCGCAGGCAGGAGAGCATGGTTTGTCGATGCCGGTAGACGAAGAATTGGCTATCGGTTTGATTAAGTTAATCAATGGAAGTAAGAAAAAAACAAAGAGAATATCGGCATTACGGCAGCGATATACGAGTGAGGCATCGGAATTAGAAGAATTCGCCGTTGGACCTGACGATGAAACCTTGTCCGCCGTTGCTTCAATCCTGATTGAAGAGCTTAACTCGGTCACGGACAAACTGGATCTTTTTGTTCGCGCGCAGAATCGAAATACAGATGATCTGGCTGCCCTGCTGCCAACCCTTGAGCAGATTTCCAGTACAATGATCATATTGGACAATGCCAAACAACAGTCCGCTGTTGCGAGCCAGATCTCGATCATCAAGGAATTGGAGACAAGTGGTGAGCCGTCGGAAGATGTCTTGCTCAACATGGCGCAAGCTCTAATCGAAATAGGCGTGGAACTGGGCCAGCTGGTGGTGGGCTCAGAAAAAGGACGCGAAGGAGATTCCTTTGCTAGTCTGGATGAAGCTCAGGCGGCTGTGATCAGGGAAACCAGAGTTGGCCTCGCGGCCGGAAAAGACAGCGTTATAGAATTCATCGCATCAGAGTTTGATCACGCTAAAATCGAAGAGCTCCCGCAATCTTTAAATGTGCTTCACGGTGGTTTGATGATTGTGAACCAGCATCAAGCGGGAGATGTTCTTAAAGCGGCGGCGAACTATGTCGCTAACGCTCTGCTAAGGGATAACCAGACGCCTGAACTAGGACAGATGGACGATCTGGCGGATGCGATTACATCGGTTGATTACTATCTTGAAAGGCTTCTGGATAACCCTGGCGATCCGTATTTGCAGATGCTGGAGGTTGCGGAAACAGCGGTCAAAAAGCTCGGCTACGCGGTTGGGACGGAAGCGCCTGCGGCAGAGGTTGTAGAAGACGCGGCAGAGGTTGTAGAAGACGCGGCAGAGGTTGTAGAAGACGCGGCAGAGGTTCTACCCGATTTAGTCGAAGAAGTAAGAGAAGAAGTTTCTGAAGAGCCCATGGAAGGTACCGAGCGCGTACCGGAAACGGAAGACGACGCGATTGACGGGGAAATTCTCGAGATCTTCGTTGACGAAGCAGAAGAGGTTTTGGAGACTATTCTTGAGTTCTTACCGATTTGGAAGAGTGAACCCACCAATGAAGAAGCTCTGACTGAAATTCGGCGCGCGTTCCATACGTTGAAAGGTAGTGGTCGAATGGTCGGCGCCACGATTGTTGGTGAACTGGCCTGGTCAATTGAAAATTTGTTGAGCCGCGTGATTGAGCAAACGGTGGCCGCGAACTCGGCGGTGATGGACGTTGTTACTGACGCTGTTGCGCGTATCCCTGAGGGTGTTGCAGCGTTTAAGGAGGGTCAACAAAACAGGTTCAAGCCTGACGAACTTGTCTCTATCGCTGATGCGCTGGCAGAAGGTAGAACGCCCTCAGCTATTCCGACACCTGCCGGAACGGAACCTGAGACTATAGAAGAATCCTTTGAGCTCGAAGAAATCATTGTTGCTGCTAATGAAGACAGCCCTGAGCCTACCGACAGCCCTGAGCCTACCGACAGCCTTGAGCCTACCGACAGCCTTGAGCAGGAAGAAATATTTACGATCGAAGCAGAAGAGAAGCTCGCGGTCATTGATGGTTTCGTTACTAATCCAGGGGGTGCCATCGGCGATCTGGTCGCGGCCTTCCACACCTTGAAAGGCTCTGCTGCGATGGTGGAGATCAGCTCAATATCTGCGGTCGCCGCACCGCTCGAACATTTAACGAACCAGTATCTTGTTCAAAATAAACCCGCGGACCAGCATCTTATTGATGCTATTCAGGAAGCCGCGAGCCTTATAAGAACGATCCTGCAGGACATTCCAAATCATCGTGATTCTGTACCAGGTTCAGATATATTGATTAATCGCCTGGCCGTCAGCGCGATCGAAGATGAACCGGCTATAGGTTTTGATTTCCGTGAGATCAAGTTACTCAGTGAACCTAATATTGCATCGGATGGTTGGCAGAATGTCGAGGCCCTGGTTTCTGAGTTGAAGATTGCACAGGAACAGGGGGTTACTCTTAATCAGCCGGACCTGACTGCCCTGATCGCCAGTATGCGGCGAATATACAGTGAGGGGCCTTCAACGCCTGATGACCAGACGCTGTCGCAAATGAAGCTGGCCCATGAGCACCTGGTCGTTATGTTTGATGCCCTTGCGTCGTCACAGGTTCTAAAACCAGCCGGGGGCCTCATTGCAGCGCTCGACGCAATAGATTTCAATCCGGTTGAGGTAGAGGCCACGCCAGAGGCCACGCCAGAGGCCACGCCAGAGGCCACGCCAGAGGCCACGCCAGAGGCCGTGCCGGAAGTCCCGATGGCACCTGGGGTGGAAGGCGCACCGGTGCGGGAATCTCCTGCGGGAGCAGCTACCGGGGCACTAATGGAACTGCCTGCGGACGATATTGATGAAGATATCCTGCCGATCTTCCTTGAGGAATCAGATGACCTTATTGAAGAGCTAGAGACCAGTATTCAAACCTGGAGTGAAGCTCCCGGTAGTATGGATACGCTGGATGTGTTGCTGCGCAACCTGCACACATTGAAGGGTGGGGCTCGTATGGCTGGCCTCAACAGTCTGGGTGAATACACCCACAATTTCGAAACTTTTCTGATCGGGATCCAGAAGAATCCCATTGAGCTGAATGATGAATTCTTTGCGCTGCTAAACAAGCGCCAGGATGAAGTTATCAGGCGAGTGGAGATCTATAAGAAATTATCACTCGGTACAGCGTCAGAAGAAGACCTGGCATCCTTGAAAAGCGCCCTTGAGCCCACCCAGGAAACGGATCCAGGCGAAGGGCTCTATCCAGCGACTGATGATTCGGCACCGGCCGAGTCTAGTTCGGCGGTTGAAGGTACATCCAAGGACAAAAGCGCAGCAAGTGCCAGCCAGGAAATGGTCAGGGTATCCGCTGATTTACTGGAAGAGCTAATTGGTCTGGCGGGTGAATCGAGTATTACGCGTGGCCGGGTTGAGCAGCAAATTACGGATTTCAGTGAGTATCTCCAGGAAATGGAAGAGACCATTAACCGAATCAGGGTTCAGGTAAGACGACTCGAGATTGAGGCCGATTCAAGAGAAACGCTTATTCGTTCCAGGCAAGGTGTGGAGGGTGATTCCGGATTCGATGATCTGGAAATGGACCGGTACACAATGCTTCAGGCAATTTCCCGTGTCTTGAGCGAAGGGTCATCGGACATGATGGACCTGAAAGACACGCTGGGTAATAGAATCAGGGATGCAGAAACGCTTCTGCATCAGCAGGCGCGAATTAGTGCCGAACTCCAGGAAGGTTTAACCAGAACACGAATGGTACAGTTCTCGCGCTTGATTCCCAGGTTGAGAAGAATCGTCAGGCAGGTCAGTAGTGAAGTGGGTAAGTCAGTTCGATTCGATGCTTACAATATTGAAGGTGAACTGGATCGAAATGTTCTTGAAAGAATTGTCGCGCCACTGGAACACATGCTCAGAAACTCTGTTGACCATGGTATCGAAGATGAAGCAACGCGCGTAGCATCCGGTAAGCAGGTACAGGGCCGCATCAGTCTGCGATTGTCTCGAGAGGGGGGATATGTGGTGCTGGCCATCAGTGATGATGGCGGTGGTATCGACGTCAATGCAGTAAGAGGTAAAGCTATTGAAAGAGGGCTTATTGCAGAGGAGCAGGATGTTTCAGATCACGAAGTGATGCAGTTCATCATGCACGCAGGTTTTTCCACGGCTCAAAAGCTGACACAAATTTCCGGCCGTGGAGTTGGAATGGATGTAGTAGGTAGCGAGATTAAAGCGCTTGGGGGCACCGTAGCGATTGATTCGACGCTGGGTGTTGGTACTGAGTTTACCATCCGAATTCCATTTACTGTGTCGATTAACCGTGCGCTGATGGTTGTCGTTAAAGAAGAAACCTATGCGATACCGCTTAACACCATTGAAGGTATCGTCAGGGTAAGTCCTTATGAGTTGGAGGCATATTATCAGCCAGATGCCCCAATGTTTGAATATGCGGGTCAGCCCTACAGGCTTGCGTATATGGGCAAAATGCTGGACAAGTTGGATGATCCAAATTTGACCGGCCAGGTGGTTCCATTGCCAGTAATCCTTGCCCGAAGCGGTGATCATGCGGTTGCGCTTCAGGTAGATCGGGTGATTGGTTCGAGGGAAGTGGTTGTAAAAACGCTTGGCGCCCAGTTCAGTGATGTTGGCGGGATATCCGGTGCAACGGTGCTCGGTGATGGCAGTGTCGTCATTATTCTGGATTGCATGGCATTGGTACGTAGCTACGAAGCCAGTGTTAATGCGCCGAGAGATCCGGTCGTTGCAGAACCGGTTCCGGGGCCAGAAGCAGAGGATAAAGTCCGGACCGTGATGATCGTCGATGACTCGGTTACCGTCAGGAAGGTGACATCACGTCTGATGGAAAGGCAGGGTTTTGCAGTTACCACAGCAAAGGATGGTATTGAGGCGATGAACCAGCTTCAGACTACCAGGCCAGATATTGTTCTGCTGGATATCGAAATGCCACGAATGGATGGTTTTGAAGTCCTTCGTAGTGTGCGGCGTGACGAGAACCTTAAAGACCTTCCTGTCATCATGATTACTTCCAGGACCGGCGAGAAACACAAGCAGCAGGCGATGGAACTGGGTGTTAACCAGTATCTGGGGAAACCTTTCCAGGAAGCGAAACTTTTAGCAACTATTGAAGAAGTTATTGCCAGCGCGAAAGCACAATCTGAGCAGGATTAGACGTGTCCGAACCTGAACAATTGGAAGTCTACATTCTAGAGATGCAGAAGCAGGCAGTTATATTGCCTGTTGATGTGGTTGCTGAAATCATTCCTTATGAACCTTTGCAACGTATGGAGGATACGCCGGAGTGGTTTTTGGGGTTGCTGGGTTGGCGCGGCATCCAAGTCCCGGTGGTCTCTTTTGAAATGCTGACGGTTGAGCGAGCCAGTTTTTCTCTTGTGAGTGTTGCCTCGGCAAGCCTTGTCATCGTGAGGGGCGATACTGACCAGGCTCTATTGCCTTTCTATGCGCTGGTTGCGCAGACCGATCCCCTGGCACACCAAATTATTGACGAAACACTCTCAGGAACAGAGGGTAAGATAGAGAGGACTGAGATAGCGAAGGTCAGATTCAACAACGATGTTCTTTCAGTACCAAACCTGGAGTACCTTCAGGAGGTGCTTTTAAACGCTCTCGTTCAGTAGCTCATTCGGTAATGCCGAAACTGCCCCAGACCTGATGAGAAACCGATAATGCCACGATTGGGGCGGTCTCGGCGCGGAGAACACGTTCGCCAAATGTCACAGTATTGAAGCCCGCATTTATAGCTTCTTTTTCTTCAGCCTCACTAAACCCACCTTCCGGGCCGGTTAACAGACTCACTGAATTGACCTCAGATTTCGTGTGCGGGATTGTGGAACTTCCTGGAACTGCGAGTAGCCTAATGTCTGCGTCGCTGTTAGCAAGCCAGCCTGATAGATTTGTGGCCGGGTCCAGCGCGGGTAAAAGATTAAGGCCGCATTGCTCACACGCTGCGATCATCACCTGTCGCCAGTGGGTTTGTCGACGGTGAATCACTTTGTGTGCCACAGCGCAGTGATCGCTGATAATTGGGGTAATCCGGGTTATACCAAGTTCGGTGACCTTCGTTAACACGCTATTCATCGAATCTTTTTTCAGGATACAAAGCCCAAGCGTAGTTCTGAGTTGGGGTGCCCGATTGTTTTCATCGTACTTGAGCGGTCTAACCTCAACATGGTTTTTTCGAATTGACTCGATCGAACAGATGAACTCACCGCCCTCGCCATTGAACACAATGATGCTCTCGGCGGTGGATTTACGAAGCACTCGAGCCAGGTGGTGCCCTGTTACTTCGGGCAATGGAAAAATTTTCCCAATTTTGATGCTACCTTCAACAAAGAATCTGGGTAGCGTCATGACTAAAGACCCAAGTTTTTCCAGACTTTCATGGTCGGCAGGGACTGGTTCATGGTGTAAAAATGCAGTCCCGGGGCGCCGCCTTGTAGCAGGCGCTGGCAGAGGTCGGTCACGACCTCTTCGCCAAATGCTTTTAGCGTGTCAGGCTCGGCTTCACAGGCTTGCAGCTGCTTTTCTATCCAACGGGGAATCTCTGCACCACACAGACCTGAGAATCTTTTTAGGCCTTTATAGTTGGTGATCGGCATGATTCCAGGAACAATGGGAATCGTGATACCCGCTTTGTCACACAAATCCCTGAACCGAAAGTAAGCGTCTGCATTGTAAAAATATTGCGTGATTGCGCTGTTTGCCCCGGCATTGACCTTTTGTTTGAAGAACTTGATTTCTGTGTCGACAGTATCTGATTCGGGGTGAATCTCAGGGTAGGCTGCAATGTCTATGTGAAAATGTTCGCCCGTTATTCGGCGGATGAACTCGACTAGTTCATTGGCGTGAGACATCTTCATGGAGCTGCCAACACCTGAGGGGCGATCGCCGCGAAGTGCGACAAGGCGCCCAATTCCGGCAGCCTGGTATTCTCGAATCAGGGCCTCGATAACCTCGGGTTTGTCGCCACCAAAGGAAAGGTGAGGCGCGATAACGCTGCCGGTGCTGGCCAGGTCAAGTACCGTCTGCTTTGTCCCATCTTTGGTCGAGCCACCGGCACCGTAGGTAACAGAAAAAAAGTGCGGCGAAAGATCAGCAAGTCTGGCGTGAACTTGTTTTAGCTTGGTAACAGCCTCTTCGGTTTTAGGTGCAGAAAACTCAAAGCTGAACAGTTGGGTATCGGTCATGTTTACTTGGCTGCTGCCAGCAGGTCCTTCTTATCTGTCGCTTCCCAGGTAAAGTCTTTATCTTCCCTGCCGAAGTGACCGTAGGCCGCGGTTTTACGGTAAATGGGCCGTTTTAGATCGAGCATTTCGACAAGGCCTTTGGGTCGAAGGTCAAAATGTTCCCTGACAAGGGCTTCGATTGCAGTTTCATCGATCACGCCTGTGCCAAATGTGTTGATGCTGATGGAAGTTGGCTCGGCAACACCGATCGCATAGGACAGTTGAATCTCGCAGCGTTTTGCGAGTCCGGCGGCAACGATATTTTTCGCCACATAGCGGCCGGCATAAGCTGCGCTCCTGTCAACTTTGGATGGGTCCTTCCCGGAGAAAGCACCACCGCCGTGACGCGCCATGCCGCCGTAGGTATCAACAATGATCTTTCGGCCCGTCAGGCCACAATCGCCGACCGGGCCGCCAATAACGAAGTTACCGGTTGGATTAATAAAGTACTTTGTATCGCTGTGAAGCCAGTTTTCTGGCAGTACGGGCTTGATGATTTCTTCCATGACTGCTTCCTGAAGGTCCTTGAGAGAAACATCAGGAGAATGTTGTGTAGACAATACGACTGCATCAATGGCGACGGGATTGCCATCCGTATCGTACCGAAATGAAATTTGGCTTTTTGCATCAGGCCGCAGGAAAGACAGTTTTCCTGATTTGCGGATTTCCGCCTGTTTTTCAACCAGTCGGTGTGAGTAGGTGATAGGCGCGGGCATGAGTACATCGGTTTCATCGGAGGCATACCCAAACATAAGCCCCTGGTCACCGGCTCCCTGCTCTTTGTTTTCGCCTTCATCGACGCCCATTGCAATATCGGGAGACTGCTTGCCAATGGCGTTGATTACTGCGCAGCAGGCGCCGTCGAAACCAACATCAGAATTGTTGTAGCCAATATCAAGCACCACGGTTCGACAAATGTCTTCAAGGTCTACCAGGGCTTCAGTCGTAATCTCGCCGGCGAGGATGACCATGCCGGTTTTCACCATGGTTTCGCAGGCCACGCGGGCGTTTTTGTCTTCACTGATAATGGCATCTAGAATGCCGTCAGAAATCTGGTCAGCCATCTTGTCAGGGTGGCCTTCTGAAACGGATTCTGAGGTAAAAGTGCTGTTAACTGTCATGGGCTGGCCCTGTGCGTTTACGTGAAAAGTCCGCCATTCTACTTGTCCCGGTAATGGTTTCCCAGCAAGCTCAGGTGATAATCCCTCATCCTGATGATAAATATCTCTCAATGCGAGAGTCCTGCCATTGATGATTAGCTAACCGTAAGAGAGAATACTCGCGAATTTTTAGCACCGGTTTTTACTATGAACGGAACCAAGATTGCCAATGCAGTACGTGCCCTGTCGATGGATGCTGTTCAAAAAGCAGGGAGTGGACATCCAGGCGCCCCCATGGGTATGGCCGATATTGCCGAAGTCCTGTGGACCGATATTTTGCGCCACAACCCCGCAAATCCAGGCTGGCTGAATCGAGACCGTTTCGTGCTGTCAAATGGCCATGGTTCCATGTTGCTTTATTCCCTGCTGCACCTGACAGGATATGACCTGTCGATGAATGAATTGCGAAATTTCAGGCAGTTGGGTTCGATAACCGCTGGTCATCCTGAATATGGCGAGACCCCTGGTGTTGAGACGACGACCGGGCCGCTGGGTCAGGGCTTTGGCAATGCGGTGGGAATGGCTATCGCGGAACAGATACTGTCTGCACGTTTTAACCGCGACGATTTTAATATTGTTGATCACTTCACTTACGTCTTTGTCGGTGATGGTTGCCTGATGGAAGGTGTGTCTCATGAAACTGCCTCTCTCGCGGGTACGCTTGGGCTCTCCAAGCTCATCTGTATCTATGACGACAACGGGATATCGATCGACGGCAAGATCGACGGATGGTTTACAGACGATACCCCGGGGCGCTTTGAAGCTTATGGCTGGCACGTTATTCCTGACGTTGACGGGCATGATCGTGATCTGGTCCAGGCGGCGATTCTTGCGGCGCAAAAAGACCAGCGCCCGAGCATCATCTGTTGTAAGACCCAGATTGGATTTGGCTCTCCGAACAAGCAGGGAACTGCCGCAAGCCACGGTTCACCGCTCGGGCTGGATGAAATTGAGCTGACCCGCGAATCTCTTGGTTGGACAGATGCGCCCTTTGAAATACCTGAGGCTGTCTATGCCGCCTGGGATTGTCGGCAAAAAGGCGCTGAGACTGAAAGTGGCTGGCGACAGCGCTTTGCGGAATACAAAGACGCTCATCCTGATCTTGCGTTTGAGCTTGAACGGACGATGTCTAGAGCGCTGCCTAACAACTGGCACCAGACCATGGAAGCCATAGCGAAAGACATGCAGGGGGATGACCGCACGGTAGCGTCACGTAATGCTTCTGGTGAAGTGATTGCCAAAATAGCTGCCATTCTTCCTGAACTGGTCGGGGGCTCGGCTGATTTATCAGGTTCAAACTGCACTAACTGGCCGGACGTCCGGCCGATGGCGAAGGACAATCCGGATGCTAATTATCTCTATTATGGTGTTCGTGAATTTGGGATGACCGCGATCGGAAACGGCATCGCCTTGCATGGTGGTCTTCGACCATTTTCTGGAACTTTCCTCATCTTCATGGAATACGCCCGTAACGCAGTGCGGATGTCCGCCTTGATGGGTATACCCAATATTCTTGTCTACACCCATGATTCTATCGGACAGGGCGAAGATGGCCCTACCCACCAGCCTGTCGAACAGCTGGCGAATCTTCGGGGAACCCCGAATATGACAGTGTGGCGACCCTGCGATACCGTTGAAACGGTTTATGCCTGGAAGCATGCTATCGAAAATAATGATGGACCTACCTCGCTGGTATTTAGTCGTCAGGGATTGCCGACACAGGGCAGGACTGAAGAGCAATTCGATAATATAAGCCGGGGCGCCTATGTGTTGTTTGAAACCGATGAAAATGCCGAAAACATCCTCATAGCGACTGGCTCAGAAGTCAGCCTTGCGTTAGAGAGCGCGAAGGTGCTTGGTGCCCAGGGCGTGTCAGTCAGGGTCGTTTCCATGCCCTGTGTGGAGGTGTTTGAACAGCAGGATGCAAGCTATCAGGAACAGGTATTGCCAAACGCGATCCGAAAACGAGTGGCCATTGAAGCAGCGCACGTTGACTACTGGAGGAAGTGGGTCGGGCTTGATGGTGCAGTTGTTGGAATGGAAACTTTTGGCGCGAGCGCACCCGGAGGGGATCTTTACAGGCATTTTGGATTCACGGTGGAAAACGTTGTCGACAAGGTCAAGGGACTAGGCTAAACGATGGCCATACTGCGTTTTGGGAATCTTGATATTCGCGATAAACGTGTTCTGATTCGTGAGGACCTGAACGTACCCGTCGATAATGGCCAGGTAACCAGTGACGCGAGGATTCGGGCGGCCCTGCCGACACTGGAATATGCAGTTAAGCAGGGTGCGAAGGTGATGGTAATGTCGCATCTGGGCAGGCCCCAGGAAGGTTTGTCGATCGACCAGCAGCAGGAATTGAGCCTGGAACCCGTTGCTTCAAGGATTTCAGAATTATCAGGCCTGACGGTTCGGCTTGAAACCAGCTATCTGGAGGGGGTTTCTTTCGGTGATGAAGACATCCTTTTGTTTGAAAATATTCGCATCAATGTCGGTGAAAAAAGCAACGATGAAAGCCTCTCCAAAAAACTGGCATTGTTAGCGGATATCTTTGTGATGGACGCTTTCGGCACAGCGCACAGGGCGCAGGCCAGTACTGAGGGCGTGGCTCGTTTAGCGCCAGTTGCCTGCGCGGGACCGCTGCTATCCGCAGAATTGTCGGCGCTCGGGAAAGCGCTGGCGGACCCGGTAAGGCCCATGACGGCGATCGTTGGTGGCAGTAAGGTTTCTACGAAACTGGAGGTGCTTAACTCACTGGTTGAAAAAGTGGATTCGCTGGTGGTGGGTGGTGGTATCGCTAATACCTTTCTGGCGGCGACCGGAATCAACGTTGGCAAATCTCTCTGTGAAGCTGGCCTCTCGGATACTGCGAAACAGCTACTGGACAGAGTTCATATTCCATTGCCAACTGATGTGGTCGTTGCGAAGGCGCTGTCAGCGGATGCAACCGCTGTGATTAAGTCGGTGCACCAGGTCAAAGCTGATGAGATGATATTGGATATAGGTCCAGATAGCAGGGCAGCGATCTGTGAGATGATGGCCCAGGCTGGGACTATCCTGTGGAACGGCCCCGTGGGAGTATTCGAAATACCGCAGTTCGCTGAAGGCACGAAAGCGCTAGCCCTCAGTATCGCTGAGAGTCAGGCGTTTTCGGTAGCGGGTGGTGGCGATACCCTCGCAGCAATCGAACAATTTGGACTCAGCGACAAGATTTCCTATATATCTACCGGTGGTGGTGCATTCCTTGAGTTCGTTGAAGGCAAAACCCTACCGGCAGTAGCCGCTCTTGAAGCAAGGGGCGAGTAACCCAACTTATTTGGAGAACAGATCATGGCATTAGTAAGCATGCGTCAACTTTTGGATCATGCGGCAGAGCACGATTATGGGGTTCCGGCGTTTAACGTGAATAATCTGGAGCAGATACGCGCCATCATGGAAGGCGCAGAGCAGACAGATAGCCCTGTGATTGTTCAGGCGTCGGCTGGTGCACGTAAATATGCTGGCCCAAACTTTCTCAAACATCTGATACTTGCGGCGGTAGAGGAGTTCCCTGATATTCCAGTTGTTATGCATCAGGATCATGGTGCTTCGCCCGGTGACTGCCAGAAAAGTATCCAGCTTGGATTCTCATCGGTGATGATGGATGGCTCGCTACTTGAAGACCAAAAGACACCTGCCAGTTACGAATACAACCTTGATGTCACCCGGCGAACTGTTGACATGGCTCATGCCTGTGGCGTGACTGTCGAAGGTGAACTGGGTTGCCTGGGATCATTGGAAACTGGTGAAGCAGGAGAAGAAGACGGCGTTGGTGCAGCTGGTGTCCTGACCATGGACCAGATGCTCACCGACCCGGAGCAGGCAATTGATTTCATCGCACAGACAAATTGCGATGCGCTGGCCATTGCCATTGGTACAAGCCACGGTGCCTATAAATTCTCGAGACCACCGACCGGTGATATCCTGTCGATAGATCTCATTAAGAAGATTCATGAGGCGCTGCCTAATACTCATCTTGTGATGCATGGGTCGAGCAGTGTTCCTCAGGATTGGCTAAAGGTCATTAATGAGAACGGTGGTGAAATACCCGAAACATACGGCGTTCCTGTCGAAGAGATTCAGCAGGGTATTAAGCATGGCGTACGAAAAGTAAACATCGACACTGATCTCCGGCTGGCGTCTACAGGCGCTACCAGACGTTTTCTCAGTGAGAACAAGTCTGAATTCGACCCAAGAAAATATCTGGCAGCGTCTCAGGATGCGATGCGAGATATCGTGATTGCTCGATATGAAGCTTTCGGTACCGCAGGTAACGCTTCAAAAATAAAGCCAATCACTCTGGATGAAATGTCAGATAGGTATCTCTCTGGTGAGCTAAACCAGAAACCTTCCTGAACGCGCAATGAATATTCTTCCGCGACTGAAAGAGATTGTTGGGGAAGAAAATGTCTCGAATGAAAAAAGCGATCTGGTAGCGTACGGCTTGGATTGGACCCGGTTTTTTGAGCCTGACCCAATCGCCATCGTGTTCGTACGAACAACAAAGCAGGTTATCCAGCTTGTTCAATTCGCGAGAACGGCAGGCATCGGCCTTGTTCCGTCTGGCGGACGAACCGGTTTGTCGGGGGGAGCGTGTGCGACCAACAGGGAGGTTGTTGTTTCGTTTGAGAAAATGAATCAGATCCTCGACTTCAGTTCCGCAGATGCTTCAGTCACCGTCCAACCGGGTGTCATCACGGCAAACCTGCAGACCTTTGCAGAAGAGAAAGGTTTGTTCTATCCGGTTGATTTTGCGTCCAGTGGTTCCAGCCAGATAGGCGGCAATATTGCGACGAACGCCGGCGGCATTCGAGTCTTGCGCTACGGGATGACCAGGCAGCAGGTTTCTGGCTTGAAGGTGGTAACTGGATTCGGAGAGCTACTCGAACTCAACAAGGGGTTGACGAAAAACAATACGGGTTATGATCTGCGGCACCTGTTTATTGGGAGCGAGGGTACTCTCGGGTTTATGGTGGAGGCCACCGTCCAACTGGCCCCAATGCCAGAAAAAGCTACCGTGATGTTGCTAGCCACGCCCAGGATGGAAGATTGCCTTGAAATTCTGACAGCATTTCGGGAACACCTAACCCTCAATGCATTTGAGTTCTTTTCCCACAACGCACTGGAATCTGTAGTCTCGCAAAGTGATTTAGAGTTGCCGTTCGCGATACCGTCTACTTTCTACGTGTTGCTTGAATTTGAGAGCCCTGGTGAGCAGGCGTTAGCCGATGCGCTGGCGGCATTTGAGCGATGTACCAGTCAGGGATGGGTGACGGACGGTATAGTGGCGTCAAGTGAGAGCCAGAATCGATCCCTCTGGCAGTACCGGGAAAGAATTTCAGAAGCTATTGCGCCTCGAACACCCTACAAGAATGATATCGCGGTCAGGGTAAGTCAGGTTCCTGAATTCTTGAATAAGGTTGAGCAACTGGTAGGCATATCGTACCCAGACTTTGAGATTGTATGGTTCGGCCACATTGGTGATGGCAATCTACATCTTAATATCCTCAAGCCAGCAGAAATGTTGGCCGATTACTTTAAGAAACAATGCGAGCAGGTCAGCGAAAGTGTACTTGCGGTTGTCCAGGAGTTTGGCGGCAGCGTATCTGCTGAGCACGGAATTGGTTTGATGAAAAAGGGACAGCTTCACTTCAGTCGGAGTGAAGAAGAGATAGCGTCCCTGAGGTTGATCAAGACGATATTCGATCCTGATGGAATTATGAATCCGGGAAAATTGCTCTAGGGTTGAGGATAGGAATTATAACAGGGCTTTTCGATCGAAAGTCTGAGTATCGAATCAGATCGGTTGCCTGCTTGTTGTATGGAAGAGTGTAGCCGTATGACTGCCGTGTTTTTGACCGTCAGATAGCGGCAAAGAGATCGTTTTGCGGTCCTTGACCCGGCCAAGATGTTATTGGAGGTTCCTATAAAGCCGTCCGGGATTTGCCGGAGATCGAATACGTCTTTAGATGGGTTTTCTGTCAGATAGGCAACAAGGGAACTGCTGGATCAGTCATGAAACGCTCCCCCACGTTAGTGTGACTCCAGGGAGAGGAGAAATAGAAGATAGTGCTTCGGCAGCCTTAAAGAACGCCATGTCATTGCCTCTGATGTCTCGGAGCATACCCGCTGTTTATTGTAGGATGGGCCCAAAAGATCTTAATACGGGAGAGTAAAGATGAGTTGGGAAATCGTGGGTTCGCTGGGCGACCTTTGCCGACGATATT